>JGI24707J26582_10000476_pt1 | contig 30552 bp, 27 predicted proteins | sample BioPla1DNA1_FD_26582 | JGI IMG/M metagenome (IMG submission 26582)
ATGGCCAGCTCCAAAGCGATCTCCATCATGGTGGTGAAGCTCACCTGGCGGTCCTGCGGGGGCAGTTCTTTGCCGGTGTACACTTCATCGGAAACGGTGAGCATGCAGAGGGCGTTCTTCCTAGCCTTGACGGCGTTCATGTACAGAGCGGCCGCCTCCATTTCCACCGCGAGCACGCCCATTTCCTTCCAAGCATCCGGCAGGCCGAATTGGTTGTAAAAGACGTCGGATGATAGTACGTTGCCCACAAAGAAGCGCTGGCCCTTTGCTTCTGCGATCTCCACCGCTTTCTTCAAGAGATCCCAGGACGCGATGGGTGCATAGGTGCCGGGCAGCTTGTACTGATAGGCGTAGTTGGAATCGGTGCAGGCTCCCATGGCGAATACCAGATCCATGATCTTCACATCATCGCTGATCCCGCCCGCGGAGCCGATGCGGATGATGTTGTCCACATCGTACATGTTATAAAGCTCGTAGGTGTAGATCCCGATGGACGGCATGCCCATGCCGTGCCCCTGCACGGAAACGGGTTTGCCTTTGTAAAGGCCTGTGAAGCCGTACATGCCCCGGATTTCATTATAACATTTTACATCTTCCAGGTAGGTCTCTGCAACAAATTTCGCCCGCAGAGGATCGCCGGGCATGAGCACGGTCTTGGCAATCTCTCCTGGTTTGGCCGCATTGTGCGGTGTAGTCATGTGCATTCCCCTCCTTAAAATTGGTCACGGTCTATACTTTGACAAACGGGACGTTCTTCCTTCACAGGCTTGTCGCCTGCGCCGCTCCACCGCATATCCTGTTAGCAGAGTATACTGCAAAAGGAGGAAAGGACATGGCAGTAACTCATACGGTGCAAGCAGGAGAAACTCTGTGGAGCATCAGCCGCCTGTACGGAGTAAGCCTCGATGCTCTGCGCCTGGCCAACGCCCTGACCACTGATCTGATCTACCCCGGTCAGGAGCTGATTATCCCTGAAGCTGCGGCGCAGCCTTCCGAGACCGTTCCCTCCGCTACTCTTCCTTCCCTGGAGGGGGGATTCGTCCTGCCTGAGGGAAGCTACACCACCCAGGACCTGCAGGACTTGGCGCTCCTGGCCAGGCTGGTTTTCGCAGAGGCCCGTGGCGAACCCTTTGAGGGGCAGGTTGCCGTGGCTGCGGTACTGCTCAATAGGGTAAGGCATCCCGAGTTTCCCAATACTGTGGCAGAGGCGGTCTACCAGCCGGGACAATTTGAGCCAGTGGCCAATGGTTCCATCAACCTTACCCCCAATAACCTGGCCTACCTGGCCGTACTGGAGGCTTGGGGGGGAGCGGATCCCACCGATGGAGCCCTCTTCTTCTGGAACCCTAGGAAGGTGCCTGCGTCCAGCTGGGTGTGGACCCGCCCGGTTAAGCTGCAGATCGGTCAGCACGTCTTTGCCTGAAAAAAGAGGTCAAGATCATGCGATCTTGACCTCCCCTCGTGGGTAAGGATCACCAATTTGACTTGCCGCGCTGGCTTGGTTTGTTTTAAACCAAGAAATTACTTGCTTCCTTGGACAATCACCGCAGAATTGCCATGGCCAACCTGGGTGACCAGAGCGGTGAAGCTGGTGCCGCTCTGTTCGATTCTGGCTGTATTGGCATCGCCCACTTGGTAGGTGCCTGCCCAGTTGTTGGTGCCCACTTGATGAATAACCGCGCTGTTGCGATTGCCCACTTGATAGGCACCAGCCCAGTTTCCCCAGCCATTCTGCCATTGTTGAACATAGTTTCCGTCACCTTTCTGGTAGACATAGGCCCAGAGGTCCTCACCTTGCTGGACCTGCTCGGCGCTGTTGTCGTTCCCTTCCTGGTACACGAAGGCCAAGTTCTCGAAAGGCTCTATATCATCTTCGGAAACCTGGAAGAAGTCCATGAACCAAGCCTCCAAATCCATAGGTGTCATGGGCTCGAGCTGCTGGGCAAGTGCGTCTGCACTTCCGAACAGGCCCGCCATTAGCAACACCAACACAATCAATATCACTTTTTGCTTCACGCAACGTCCTCCTTGGCAACCCGGCTGTCTAATTGCTTAGACCCGTGGCTTTGTGTCCCCACCTCACGATGGGTTTACCTTTTTCTGAGGGAAAGAAAAATCTCAGTTCTACTGTCTCTCATGCTGTGTTCCTGGATCCTTAGTCTTTCCGGCGGCGCGGCCAGTATGGATCGGCCATCCCTACCTCTTCGAGAGCTGTGTTAAGTGCGGCTGCGGAATGCCGCGGAATTGGCTAGTTGGTCAGTACTCGAGACTGCACCAAATGGAAAACGGCTTCTTCCAGTAGAGTTCTCACAACTAAGTTGATCACCTGCTGTTTTCCTTGGCCCGTCTCAAATTCTACGATNTTCTTCCCTAAAAAGGAGAAGAGCTGAATGCCGACTTTCTCACCTAACACTTCTCCCCGCAGGCTTTCGGCCCAGACTACTTCGCCGCTGGTCAAATCGGTCACCCGCAGGTCCAGGGCCACCTGTGCCCTGGCATACTCCTGACTGCCGCCCTTACCGGCGATGACCAGACCAATCCCGCCTGTTTCCTTGCTCACTTGATACTCGGTGACAGAACCGCTGATCATGTACTTGGCACCAGTGAGCTGGCCGGGAACCGGCCCCTGTCCAGGGACTACCCTGCTGCTGGTTACCAGGTTCTGCTCGTTCATGACGTCCGCAAAGCGAACCCGATCCAAAATGGCAAACTGGCGTGATCTCTGCAGCGCCGTGATGAGCATCTCTGTAGTGCCCTGCGAAACCACCGTGGATGCGGCTCCGCCATCGGCCTTGAGCTGACCGGTTGTGTCAGTGATGGCATAGATGGCGATGGGAATCGGCTGGGCCGGTTCCGGCAGCGCCGCCAAGAGCTGGCTCGCTGTGGTCACGTTAGCCTCTGAGAGCAGTATAGACTCCGGGGATTCCAAAACCGCTTCCATGGCCTGGGCCACCTCAACTTCGGTGGGGGGAGGAGGCGTCTTGCCAGCCATGCCTCCAAACAACAACGCCAACGTAAGCATCCCAATCATAATTAATTCCATGCTGTCCCTCCTTTACACCTGGGGGTCGTTAAAAGCTGGGAGGTTGCGGTTGACTGCCTGTATCAATGGAGATCTCCGTCCAACTGCCGTTGGCGTAGTAGTAGATCTTCATGGCCTGACCGACCTCATCCCACTCGTAGTAGATCCAGCCATCGTCAACCGGGATGAATCCATAAAAGGCTTCTCCATCTGGTTCGTAGTAGACGATGTCGCGGATGGCTTTGCTCATGACCATGCGATCCAGACTCTCTTTAAACCGGTCCAGTCCGCTCTGATCTTCCGCGACCCTGTTCAGCTCCTCCTGCGCGTTGGCAATGTTCAGGGCAACCTGCCGAGCGTTAGGGTTGTTGATCATCTGAAAACCCCAGCTCATGGTGTAGGTGGCCAGTGCCTCAGCGCCCAATCCGAGCAGCAGCGCTGCCACTAAGGTTAAAAGGACTATTCGTTTCACTGCTTTTTCCCTCCTCTAGAAGACAAACTGAAAGCCGGCTGCTAGATACAAGCCGCGGTCGCCGATTCCGCCAGGTACATTGACGTACCGGGCTTCTGCAAAGAAGTTCTTAGTCAAGTCAACTCCAACAAAGGCCTGGTAACGAAAGCCGTCGGCATAGCCTGCTCCGGCACCTATGTAGACGGGCACCGCCATGTGGGGAAGGGGTACGAACTTGATGGACAGAAATCCGGCTAAGGTGTTCTCCGCCTTGAGGTAAATGGTCTCCGTTACAACGCTTACCTGCTCCAGCTGGCCCAGGCTGGTCTCAACGCGTACTCCCATGCTCACTTCGCTGTCCGCCCCTAAGGTAGTTAAAACCATACCCACCTTCATCTTGGGGGGTCTCTGCTCCTCGGCCAGCAGACGCTGGGAAGCTACGAAAAGATCCATTCTGTGGGGCTCAACGCCTGCCTGGCCCGACTCCCGGGCCAGGACGGGGCTGGCGCTGAAGACAAGCACCAAGAGCAGTAAAGGCACTAGGGCACTGCTTACTCTCATCTGGGACTCTCCTTTCAACTAACCTTGAGTCGCTGTAAAGACATTCCTATCTCCGGTCTGCACTACGGAGGCACGGTTGGCGCCGCCGTTCTGGTTAACGGAGCTGCTGTTGTCATCGCCAAGCTGGATGCTGCGGGTCATCTGCTGGGCGCCCAGCTGAACAGCGGAAGCCCAATTGCCCATGCCAACTTGGACCATGAGGGCTGCGTTTCCGCCCATACCCAGCGGATACTGTTCTTGCACCACAAACACCTCGTTGTTGGTGTCAATTTGGTAGATGGAAGCGGTATTGTCTTCGCCGATCTGCAGCAGGTTGAGGATATTGTACAGGCCAGCTTGGTAGGAGAAGGCATCGTTGTCGGTCACTCCGTAAGTGGAGGTTCCAGCGGAGGAGTGCATCTGGTTGATTCTGCCTTCATTGCCTGCGCCGTTTTGNACNGCCAGCACCAGATCCCGCTGACCCAGCTGCCAGATTTCCAGCTCATTGTCATCTCCGATCTGGGCCAGGCCGGCGATGTGTTCTGCACCAAACTGTTCGACGGTGGCCGCGTTCTCGTCGCCAAGCTGCAGGATGATCACTTCACTGAGCACTTCTTGATAAACATAAACGTAGTTGTCCAGTCCGACCTGGGTTACTGTACCGATTCCTTGAGCGGTGCTCAGCAGGGAGGCGGTGAGCAAAAGCGCCGCTGTTGCCGCAAAAATGAGCAAACCCGGGAACTTCCTCATCTTGATCTCCTTCCCATCTTTAGGCTTCTCACTAAAAACCAAATCGGACGGTGTTGATTCTGGCGTTGTCACCAACGTGGGTGATTTCCAAAACGGTGGAGTACCCGAACTGGATATGGTTCACACTGTTGCTGTTCCCTGTGATGCTTACCCTTGAGATGTGGGCCAGCCCTGTTTGCATCTGGATCACAGAGTTGTCACTGCCTAAGATCCAGGCAGTGGCGAGATTGTCGCTGCCGATCTGATTCTGAAGCAAGAAGTTGTTGTTTCCGTACTGCCATGCGCCCAGTGCGTTCCCGTCGCCCAGCTGGATTTGGGTGGCTGTGTTGCTGCTGCCCGTTGATGCTGCCCAGGCGCGGTTGGCACTGCCCGTTTGTGCCTGCAAACTCCAATTGTCTTCTCCTGCCTGGTAGATGTAGGCTTCGTTGTAATTGCCGTTTTGGTAGATCTGGGCCCAGCTCGCCGCGGCGCTCTGGTCAACTATTCCTTGGTTGCCATCGCCCCGCTGGTAGACATAGGCCTCAAGTAAACCCTGAGCCAGGCTGGGGCCAGGCGCCACGGTCAAGACGCCGAGTATGAACAAAGCCACAACTCCCAGTTTTACGATGCGTTTTGCGCTGCTCATGATCAACCTCCTTCAACGCGCCTGTTGTAGAATGGTAAGGGGGGAAAGGCGAAGAAGAAGCTTCTTCGCCTTTGCACTGCGCCTACTGGTTGATTGTGGCCAGGTTGTTGTTGCCGGTTTGGGCAATGGTGGCCAGGGCATTCTGCCCGGTCTGGACAATGTAGCCTTCATTGGCATCACCAATCTGGGTGGTTGTGGCGATGCTGGGGACTACCCCTGCCTGGTAACTGTTGGTCTGGGTCTGGTAGGAGCGGTTATCGCGGCCGCTCTGGTAAACGTAAGCGTCTAGGCCGCCGCCTGCCGTCTGAGACTGGAAGGCATAGTTGCCGCTTCCATCCTGCTCGATCTCGCCCCAGGCGTGGCCGTAACCCGTTTCATTGTCCTGCACCTGGAATGCCTCATTGCCCCGTCCTGTCTGTGTNATCCAGGCTGCGGAGAACCCGCGGTTCTGAATCACCGTGGCCAGGTTGCTGTTCCCATCCTGGGAAACCCAAGCGTTCATTGGTCCCGAGGCATCAGGGTGATCACCCTGGGTTACGGTGGCACTGTTGAGATTGCCGTCCTGAACAACACTGGCCAATGCGTAGCCGGAATACTGATAAACGCCGGAGGTATTGCCCAGCCCCATCTGCAGGATTTCAGCCAGGTTCATTGCTACCCTCTGGACCACANAGCTCTCGTTGCCGAGGCCCTGCTGGGTGACGGAAGCTTCGTGNTCATCACCTTCCTGATCGATGTCGGCACTGTTGAAGCCTCTGCCAAGCAGGCCCAAGCTGGTCTGAGAGATGTCTGCCCAATTGCCTCTACCCACCTGGGAGATGGCTGCCGTATTGAAGCCGCTGAACAGAAGTCCAGTGTCAAACTGCCTGATGAAGGCGGAGTTGTCGTCCCCTTCCTGCCAGATATCAGCGTCGTTGAAGCCCCTGAACAAGAACCCAAAGCCCGTCTGAGAGATGTCAGCTAGGTTGCCTGAGCCGCGCTGCTGAATATNTGCCTCGTCACTGAGTCCGTCCTGTTCAACATAGGCCTCGTTGTTGTCGCCAACCTGCCCCACGACGGCTGCTTCACCGTCTCCGTCTTGGTCCACTATGGCCACGTTGGACTCGCCGCTCTGTACGATGCCTGAGCTGTGTCCTTCACCGATCTGGGTGACGACAAGCAGGTTGTCTTCTCCAGCCTGGATGCTGCGTGCTGAGGAATCGTCGGCATCCTGAGTGACGAATGCCTCCTGGGAGTCTCCGCCCTGGGCCACAACGGCTTCGTTGCCACCGCCTGCCTGGGTGACCACGGCAAGATTTTCATCGCCGGTCTGTATGATCTCTGCGTACTGGCTGTCGCCTTCCTGAGTAATGTGGGCTGCGTTTCCATCACCCGTCTGTACCGCCGATGCCTCGTTATCTGCCGCGAAGGCAAAGGAGCTCAATCCCATTACTAGAACCAGCGTCAATACAAATAGCTTTTTCACAAAAAACCCTCCTCTTTGGTTTTGGATATCATCCTTGGCCGGTTTCACCCTAGCTCGCTGCCGATCCATTGGTGACCAGTTAAAGATCGGCAGGTCCTCGCTTCCAAAGAGATAGACATTGACGACGCAATCTGTACAGCTGCTTNCTGCAGAATCTCCCAGCTAAGAACTCACCTCCCAGCGCTCTTTACCCACACTGCCATGCTTGGCATGTTGTTTGATTTTAATTATAAGTAGGTTACTTAAAAATTTTCTCCAATTCCACTCGAAATGCACTCAAAAAAACGCCCCCCGGAGTTTTCTCTCTCCGGGGGGCATTGGCGCTGGGCTTTCTTCTTTTACGTATTGGCTATGGCTGACCACTCTTTCTGCAGGACATCCAGTTCTTCACTGCTGAGGATGAGGAAGGAGAAGGGGGCGGTGCTGCCAAATTTCTGTTCCAGAGTCTCTTGGATCTTGGCGNAAACGATCCTGGCTCCAAAAGCGCCGGTGGCGGGCAGGAACACCACGATCATGGTGGGGGCGTAGTGGCAGATGACATCGGAATGCCGCAGCAGGCTTTGAAGTACGGCAAAGACTTGAAGAAACTTTTGCTCCCCGGCTTCGCTGNTGCCGATCACCAGGGCGGAAAAGTGGTTGCCGGTGCGCTGCAGGCGCCTCTGCTCCGTTTCAAAGAACGAGCGGAGCACAGTGCGGCTGCACACGTAGGCGCCCCCCGGGGCCTTGGGAACGGGGCTTGCCTCATCGAGGCCCTCTTTCATCTTGCTGATCAGATCCACGATGGCGGGGCTGGGTTCCAGNCCGAATTCATCCTGCAGCATCTGCACATATTGCTTGTACAGATTCACAGCCTCCACAAACCGCCTGCCGGAAATCAAGGCCTTCAGGGCAGCGTGGTAGAGTTCCTCCCTATACGGGTCCCTTTTCAGGGTCGTGCGGCAGAGCTGAACCGCTTCGTTGAAGTCGCCGCGCTGTCTGATCAGCAGCTCAGCTGCCCGAACCACCACCTGAAAATAGACCTCTCGGTACTCCTCCCGGTAGGGGATGGTCCAGTCTTCATAGACTTCGTCGCTGAGGAAATCATCCCGGTAGACCTTGAGGGCAGCCTCGCAGTGGAAGAGGGCCATCTCTGGATTGCTGGTCTCCAGCTGCCTTGATTTTCGGGCATGGGACTCAAACAAGATGGTGTCGACACAGCTTTCCTCCAGTTCCAGCCAATAGGAACCGTGGGAGTAGCGCAGGGGAGACTCGCCCTTGGCACCGTTTGGAGCTGGCAGGATGCGCCTGGCGAACCAAACGGCAGTATGTAAGTTCCGCTGGCTGTACACATCCAGCTGGTCAGGCCACAGCAGCTCGATCAGGGCATCACTGGAGGCCTTCTGCCCATGCCTGCTGGCCAAGTACTTCAGCAAGGTGAGGGCCTTTTTTGATTTCCACGCCTCCGACTCAACTTCCCGATCATCAACCCGCAGGGAAAAGGGGCCCAGCAAACCGATCTCAACACGGCATAAGCCATTGATGCTCATATCGTCCTTCCCTTCAGATGTTTTTACGAATTGCTCCGCACATGAGATTCTAAATTGGACTATTCTCCCTTTCTTCAATAAATCCTTTGTTACTTACTAAATAATGTGCAAAAAAAGCAGCCCCGGTTAGGGGGCTGCCAGTGGTTCACCAGGCTAGAATCACCACTAGTCTCTTGGCCATTCGTAATTGCGGCCACAGAGCCTTAGCCAAACTTGGTGCGAAGCTGAAGAAAAAACCCTCGTGTGAACACGAGGGTTTTCGACAAACTCAGTTCGCTTGCTCTTACCTGTCTTCCGCCAGGCGCTTGTACAGCTCGTAGCGGCGCCGGACGTCTTCCTCCGCCTGCTTGAACAGGATTTCGGCCTGCTCAGGGAACTGGCGGACCAGGCGGGAGTAACGCACCTGGCTCTTGAGGTAGCCGCGGAACTTGTCGTAGTCAGGTTCCTTGGAATCAAGGGTGAATGGGTTCTGGCCCTCCGCTTCCTTCCTGGGATCGTAGCGGTAGAGGTTCCAGTAGCCGCACTCCACAGCCTGCTTGCTTTCTTCTACGCTCTTGCTCATGTCGATGCCATGGTTGATGCACGGAGCGTAGGCAATGATCAGCGATGGGCCGNCGTAGCTTTCCGCTTCGATCATGGCTCTGAGCAGCTGGTTGCGGTTGGCTCCCATGGCCACGGTAGCAACGTAGACGTAGCCGTAGGACATGGCCATCATACCCAGATCCTTCTTGCGGGTGCGCTTGCCGCCGGTGGCAAACTTAGCCACAGCACCGGTGGGCGTTGCCTTGGACGCTTGACCGCCGGTGTTGGAGTACACTTCGGTGTCCAGCACCAGTACGTTGACATCTTCGCCGGAGGCCAGTACATGATCCAAGCCGCCGTAACCGATGTCGTAGGCCCAGCCGTCTCCGCCGATGATCCAGACAGACTTCTTCACCAGGATGTCGGCGTTGGCCAGGAGGGTCTCCAAAACGTCCTTCAAATCGCCCGAGGCAGCCGCAATGGCCGCTGGGAGGAGCTCCGTGATCTTGGCTGCCGTTTCTTTGGTAACCTCCGGATCGTTAATGTTGTCCATCCACAGCTTAAAGGCTTCCTTAAGCTCCGCGGGGATGTCCTGTTCCAGAAGTCCAGCCATCATTTCAGCCAGCTGGCTCCTGCGGGCTCCCATGGCCAGGTTCATACCGTAACCAAACTCGGCGTTGTCCTCGAACAGGGAGTTGGCCCAGCTTGGTCCCTGCCCGAACTCGTTCTTGGTGTAGGGGCAGGTGGGTGCGCTGCCGCCATAAATGGAGGAGCAGCCCGTCGCGTTGGCGATGATCATTCTGTCACCAAANAGCTGGGTGGCCAGCTTGATATAGGCGGTCTCGCCGCAGCCGGCGCAGGCTCCCGAGAACTCGAAGAGCGGCTGCCTGAACTGGCTTCCCTTCACGTTGTTGGCGGGAATATGGGCGCCGCGGTTGGGCAGAGTCATGGCGAAAGTCCAGTTCTCATGCTGTACATCCGCATGGTCTGCCAGAGGCTCCATGACCAGTGCCTTCTCCTTAGCCGGGCAGACTTGGGCGCAGTTGCCGCAGCCCGTGCAGTCCAGGGGAGAAATCTGGATGCGNTACTGCAGATCGGCCATGTCTTTGCCTACTGCCTTGAGGGTGATGAACTGCTCAGGTGCATCGGCCAGGTCTTCATCGGTTGCCAGGAACGGACGAATTACCGCATGGGGGCAGACGAAGGCGCATTGGTTGCACTGGATGCAGTTCTCAGGAATCCACTTGGGCACATCAATGGCGATGCCCCGTTTCTCGTAGGCGGTGGTGCCGGTGGGCATTACACCATCAGGCGTAAAGGCGCTCACGGGCAGCTCGTTGCCCTTGAGGGACTGGATCGGACGGACCACATTTTCCACGAACTCAGGCACGGACTCAGTGGCCGCTGCCGCTTCATCTTCAGCCTCGGCCCAGCTTGCCGGGTAGTCGATCTTGACCAGGTGCTCCACGGCGCTGTCCACAGCGGCGTAGTTCATCTGCACGACCTTCTCGCCCTTGTCGCCGTAGGTGTTGTAAATGGCTTCTTTGATATACTTCACGGCATCTTCAGGCGGGATGACGTTGGCAATCTGGAAGAACGCAGACTGCAAAATGGTGTTGATCCTGCCGCCCAGGCCGATTTCGCCAGCGATTTTCACCGCGTCAATGTTGTAGAAGCGCAGTTTCTTCCGGGCGATGGTACGCCTGAGGTTTGCCGGCAGCTCGTGCTCCATTTCTTCCACGGTCCACGGGGAGTTGAGCAGGAACACGCCGCCTTCCTTAATGCCGTCCAAAAGATCATAGATCTTCACATAGGAAGGCTTGTGGCAGGCGATGAAGTCAGCCTGGCTGACCAGATAGGGAGCCTTAATGGGGCTCTTGCCGAAGCGCAGGTGGGAAATGGTCAAACCGCCGGACTTCTTCGAGTCGTACTCGTAATAGCCCTGCGCATACATGTCGGTGTGGTCACCGATGATCTTAATGCTGTTCTGGTTGGCGCCAACGGTACCGTCGGAACCAAAGCCGTAGAACTTGCAGCTGATCAGATCCTGGGGAGCGATGTTCAGCTCGTCCCGGATGGGCAGGGAGGTAAAGGTTACGTCGTCGACAATACCCACTGTAAAGTGGTTCTTGGGCTCGTTTTGAGCCAGGTTGTCGAAGACAGCTTTAACCATGGAGGGGGTGAACTCCTTGGAGCTCAGCCCGTAGCGTCCGCCCACAACTTCAATGNCGGTGCGGCCCNCTTCGGTGAGGGCGCCCAGGACATCCAGGTAGAGGGGCTCGCCCAGGGAGCCAGGTTCCTTGCAGCGGTCCAGCACGGCAATGCGCTTGACCGACTCGGGCAGGACTTCGACAAAATGCTTAGTGGAGAAAGGCCTGTACAGGCGGACCTTCACCAAGCCCAGCTTGGCACCTTGTGCGTTGAGATATTTCACCGTTTCTTCAATAGTCTCAGTGCTGGAGCCCATGGACACGATTACGTGCTCTGCATCTTCAGCACCTACATAGTCGAAGGGCTTGTAGGAGCGGCCTGTGAGCTCGGCCACCTGGTTCATAGCCTCAATTACGTATTGGGGCACAGCCAGGTAGTAGGGGTTGGCAGCTTCGCGGCCCTGGAAGTAGATATCAGGGTTCTGAGCGGTTCCCCTCAGCTCTGGATGCTCAGGGTTCATGGCGCGGGCCCTAAAGGCAGCTATGGCATCCATGTCCACGAGCTTGGCCATGTCTTCGTAGTCAATGACGTCAATCTTCTGATACTCGTGGGAAGTCCTAAAACCGTCGAAGAAGTGGACAAAAGGAACGCGGCTCTTGATGGCAGTTAGGTGAGCCACCAAGGCCAGGTCCATTACTTCCTGTACAGAACCGGAGGCCAGCATTGCAAAGCCGGTCTGCCGTGCGGCCATCACGTCGGAATGGTCGCCGAAAATGGAGAGGGCGTGGGCAGCCACGGAGCGGGCTGACACATGGAACACTCCCGGCAAGAGCTCGCCGGAGATCTTNTACATGTTTGGAATCATGAGCAGAAGCCCTTGGGAAGCGGTGAAGGTCGAGGTCAGCGCCCCGCCAACCAGCGAGCCGTGCACAGCTCCAGCTGCTCCTGCTTCGGACTGCATTTCTACTACGCGTACAGGCTGTCCGAAGATGTTCTTCTTACCATGGGCGGCCCATTCATCGCAGAACTCGCCCATGTCTGATGATGGAGTAATGGGATAAATCGCCGCTACGTCACTGAAGGCGTAAGCCACGTGGGCAGCCGCGAAGTTCCCATTTACGGTCATCTTGCGCATAAGCCTATAATTCCCCCTTATAAATGATCTTGAAAATAAAGCCTGGAGCACTAGGTGCTCGNCCTTGGCCGTCTTGGGGCGTGGAAAGAGCATGTGATGGCGGTCACAAGGCCAGGCATTTTTCCCTCCAAACAGTTCTCCATTGGTATTGGGATTCCTTCACAAATTATATACTTAATGGTTGGACGCGTCAAATCAGGAAGGGGAGGAAAAAGGGGGAGTCAGAATTCGATCACATTGGCCACAACTTTACGATTATCGTAAGAACGATGCACAGGCAGATGCCCAGAGCAGTGGGGAGCAGGGCGGCAAGCAGGGTCCATTTGCAGCTGCCCGTTTCTCTTCTAATGGTGAGCAGGGTCGTGCCGCAGGGCCAGTGGAAAAGGGCAAAGATGATGAAGTTGAGGGCAGTGAGCCAAGTCCAGCCGTTAGCGGTCAAAACAGCCCGCATGGCCGCGAGATCCTCCACTGCCAGGAGGGAATCCGCGGACAGATAGCCCATGAGCAGGATGGGAATGACTATCTCATTGGCGGGCAGGCCCAGAGTAAAGGCGAGCAGGATCATACCGTCCAAGCCCATGGCCCGGCCCAGGGGATTCAGCCAGGCGGAAAAATGGCTGAGGAGCGTAACTCCCTGCACGCTTACGTTGGCCAGCACCCAGGTGAGCAGGCCAGCCGGGGCGGCTACCACCACCGCCCGCCACAGCACTGCCAGGGTGCGGTCGAGAAAGGAGCGCACCAGGACGGTGCCAACCCGCGGAAGGCGGTAGGGCGGCAGCTCCAGGATAAAAAACGAAGGTTCTCCCCGGAGGATAGTGGCGGTGAGGAGCCTGGAGACCAGCAGCGTGGCCAGGACGCTGACCACCATGGCCCCCATGACCACAAGGGAGGGCACCCAGCCTCCGGCGAGGCCGGGAGCGGCAGCTGCCACCACGCCTCCCATTACCATCAAGAGAGGGAACCGCCCGTTGCAGGGGACGAAATTGTTGGTTAAGACTGCAACCAGACGCTCCCTGGGTGAATCAATGATCCGGGCGGCCACCACACCCGCCGCGTTGCAGCCAAAGCCCATGGCCATGGTCAAGGACTGTTTTCCGTGGGCGCCGGCACGCTGGAAGGAGCGATCTAGGTTAAAGGCGATGCGGGGCAAGAGCCCAAAGTCCTCCAGGAGGGTGAACAGGGGGAAGAAGATGGCCATGGGTGGCAGCATCACAGCCACTACCCAGGCCAGTCCACGGTACATGCCCAGCACCAAGGGGTCGTGGAGCCAGCGGGGGAAGCCCGCGGTGTTCAGGAGTAGCGAGAGATGTCTCTCGCCCCGGGAGAAGGCCGCGGCCAAAAGCTCTGACGGATAGCCGGCGCCCACCAGGGTGAGCCACAACACCCCGGCGAGGAGGGCGAGCATGAAGGGAATGCCGAAGCCGGGAGAAATGACCAGCTTATCCAGGCGAGAGGTGAGGCTCGGGCGCGGCACGGGGGACCCGCGGGCCACCCGGGCGGCGATTTCCTCTGCCCTGCGGTACAGGGCAGCCGCGGGTTCGTCCGCGTCGCTGCCCACCGGAACCGGACGGGGCTGCAGCTGTCCCTGGGCCACCCTGATGATGGCGTCCTTGAGCTCTTCCAGGCCTTCACCCTTGGTGGCGGTGGTGGGCACCACGGGGATGCCCAGCTCCCCTTCCAGTTCGTCCACATCCAGCCGCAGCCTTTNTCGCTTGGCTTCGTCCATGAGGTTCAGGCAGAGGATGGTTTTGGGCGTGAGCTGCATTACCTGCAGCGCTAGATGCAGGCCCCGCTCCAGGCAGGTGGCATCGGCCACCACCACAACTGCATCCGAGTTTCCTGAGCGGAGGAAATCCCGGGCAGCCTCTTCTTCCGGCGAGGCCGGGGTGAGGGAGTAGGTGCCGGGCAGGTCCACAACTTCACAGGTCCAGCCGTGATGCTGGAAACTTCCCTTTTTCATCTCCACCGTTTTGCCCGGCCAGTTCCCCGTATGCTGCTTCAGTCCGGTGAGTGCGTTGAACAGTGTGCTCTTTCCCGTATTGGGATTGCCGGCAAGGGCAGCGAGGCAGCTTTCCTTCATAGAGACGCCCCCTCAAGTTCAACCAGGATTTGCTCGGCTGTTTCCCGGCGCAGGGCAAAGAGGGATCCCCGGAGGTAATAGGCTGCAGGGCTTCCACCTCTGCCTACGAACTTAACCTGGATGGGCGTGCCGGGGACCAGTCCCAAGTCCAGGAGTCTCTGCCGCAGCAGCCCGTGTGCCCTGAGGTCCTTTACCCGACCGCGCTGACCGCGGGTTAGATCGGCTAGAGTCACGGCACCACTTCCCTCCAAAACTAGCTTTATTAGAGTATGAACCTGAGGCTCTTTGGTGCCAGCGTCACAAGACACTTCACAACGAACAGGGATTTGCCGGAGAAACGAGAATTGTAAACAGATAATATCCGCAAGGAGCAGAGGATCATGGATTTGGATGCGCTTAGAGAGCTGGCTTGGCAGTCCATGGGCAGCCGGATCAGTCATCCCGGCCGCGAGCCGGGGTATATCTACCATCACGGGCAGCGCGTGGGCAGCATTGCCCTGCAGTTGAGGCAGCTGATCTTTCCCAGGGATGAGAGCCTTGATCGGGTGATCTTGGTGGGCAGCTGGTTTCACGATGTGGGCAAAGGTATCGAACCGCACTGGGAGTATGGTGCGCTCATCGTCCGGGAGATGCTTAAGGAACATTGCCCGGCCGGGGAGTTGGAGCAGATCATAGAGATCGTAGCCGGTCATACCCTGCGCAAACAGAGGGAGTATCCTCCTTATGTGCAGTTGGTGCAGGATGCCGATGTTTTAGATCACTATGGGAGTATGGAGATCTGGCTCAACTTCTGGTTTTGCGCCCGTTCGGGCTTGGGGATGGAGCGTTCTTGGGAGTTCTATGCCGGCGAGTACCTGAAGCAGATCGAGCGGGTGCGCAGCCTGCTCAATTTTCCTGAATCGGTGGAGTTCTTCGACGAGAAGGACCGTTTCGTGCGCCAGTTTGCAGAGCGCTTTCAGCGCGAGGGCCGGGGCGAGCTGCTCCTGGATCAGAAAAAAGCCAAGGGTTAATACCCTTGGCTCTTTGAGAGGGAGGAAAAACGTCTGTGCCGCAAGTCAGCAGGAACTAGTGCTCTCACTATCAATGGTAATTTGTACGTTGTCCGTTAGGACGTCGGCATAAGTGTAAGACCTGCGGCGCACTGCGTTGGATTGGTCTAGATGTACAACAAACAGCTTGGGATATGTCTCAGCCAAAACTCCCTCGGATTCTAGATAGCGGCGGCGTCCCTGGTTAGCTCGGATGAAGATCTTCTTGCCTAGATTTGACTCCAGGTGCTGTCTGATCTCCTCAATGCTAGTCGGCTTCTGCACACCCATGGTCTCAACCCCTTCCAGGAAGATCTCGACGCTGCCAGCCTGCGGCGGGCAGCGCTCAACCGCAGCCAGCGGTCAAAAAAAGCGTATGAACGACACTCAGTCGCCACACGCTTGGAGTACTCCTACGAGGTTAGCTGACGGGTTAGGGCACCCAAGTTGCCCTTCCTAATTCCAGGATTCACCCCAAAAAATCGGGTCCCCCGCTGTCATTTGGAAAATGATATTCGGAGATATCAGCGCTGCTTATGCATTTGTAATGAGCTAAAACGCTGCACTTATAGTGTAGCATAATACTTAGGAATATGTCAAGGAAAAAAGTTTGGAACCGAGCCGTAAGGTCGGGGAGGTGATTTGCATGGACATTTTGATCGTGGGCATGGGCAAACTGGGTTACAAAATTGCGGAAACCTTAGCTGGGCCGGAGCACAACATCACAGTGGTGGACGTGGACGAACAAGCTTTGACCAGAGCGGCCAACCGGCTGGATGTGCTGCCTGTTGCGGGAAACGGGGCCCAGCTCCAGCTCTTGGAAGAGCAGGGTATCAGCAAAAAGGACCTGGTGATCGCTGTTACCAGCAGCGATGAGACTAACGTGCTCATCTGCCTGACCGCCAAAAAGCTGGGCTGCCCCCGGGCGGCTGCCAGGGTGCGCAATCCCGATTACGCCGGACAGATAGACTTCCTCAAAGAAGGGCTGGAGATAGACTTTATCACCAACCCAGAACTGGATACGGCCATGGATGTGGCCCGCTATCTCCTGCGGGGCTACAGCTCCCATCTGGAGTCCTTTGCCGGGGGCAGAGTGGGCTTGTTTGAGGTGCAGGCCCAGGCTCTGCCTGAAGTTGTGGGCAGGACCCTGGCAGAAGTGGAGATTTTGGAAGAGATGCTGGTGGGAGCCATTTACCGCAGCGGAGAAGTGATCATTCCTTCCGGACTCACCCGCGTGGAGAACGATGATGTGCTGCACCTTATCGGACGCCGCGAGGCCGTGACTGCCCTCATTCGAGGGCATTCTTCCCTTGGTCAGCGGCACGTGGCTAAGCGGGTGATGATCCTGGGCGGGGGCAAGGCCGCCTTTTACCTCGCCAGCCGTCTGCTGGCCAACGGTTTGACTGTAAAGATCATAGAACAAGATGAGGATCGCTGCGACTATCTTGCTGCCCAGCTCCCGAGCGCCCTGGTAATTCACGGAGACGGGACGGACCTGGATCTGCTTCAGGATGAAAACCTAGCGGACATGGATGCCCTGGTTTCCTTTACGGGAAATGACGAGGAGAACCTCATGCTGGCACTCCTGGGTAAACAGCAGGGAGTGGCCAAGGTAGTGGCCAAGGTGAGCCGCTCCAACTTCGTACCCATCATCGAGCAGCTGGGCATTGACCGCGCCGTCAATCCGGTGCTCATCTCCGCGGGTGAATTGGTGCGTTTTATCCAGGGCGGGCAGATAGCCTCCCTATCCCTCATGTTTGGAGGGCAGGCGGAGGTTCTGGAAATTGTGGTCCCTCCCGATGCGCCCATCATCGGCAGGAAGCTGGCGGAAGCCCATATCCCTCCGGGAGTGATCTTGGGCTCCATTGTCCGCCGGGGGCAGGTGTTTATCCCCAAGGGTGACTTCATCATCCAGGCGCAGGATCGGGTTATCGCCTTTTGTCTGCACAAACAACTGCCTGCCGTGAACAAGCTGTTTTATCCGAAACGAAGGGGGCTGGGACATGAATTTTGGTTTGGTCGCAAGGGTCCTGGGAAACCTTCTACTGATTGAGGGGGCAGTGCTCACCATCCCCTTGGGCATGTCTTGGTACTGCCGGGAGCGCAGCGCAGTGCTGGGTTTCCTGCTCTCCATGGGCATANTGGGGCTGTTGGGTCTGTTTCTTTCCAATATCCCCGTGAAGTCGCAGCGCCTAAAGGCCAGGGAAGCCATCTCCATTGTTACCCTGGGCTGGGTTGTCGTTTCCCTTTTCGCGGCGCTGCCCATGGTGCTGTCCGGCGCGGTTCCATCCTTTGCTGATGCCTTTTTTGAAGCGGTTTCTGGGTTGACCACAACCGGCGCATCTGCGCTCAGAAACATTGAGTCCCTCCCTAAAGGCATCTTGCTTTGGCGCTCATTACTCCACTGGCTGGGGGGCATGGGTATTCTCGTATTAACCCTGGCAATTTTGCCCACCCTAGGAGTAGTGGGTTTTCAAGTGTTTAAGGCGGAAAGCCCGGGCCCTGCTCCGGATAAGTTCACACCTCGCATCGCGGCTACAAGTAAGATCCTTTACACCATCTATGGACTGCTCACTCTCATAATCCTTGCTGCAGTGCGGGCGGCGGGCGTTTCCTGGTTCGAGAGCTTCATACTTGCCTTTGGCACCGTAGGGACGGGAGGTTTTGGTATCCACAGCGACAGCCTGGCAGGCTGGAGCGGCAACAACCAGTTGATCTTTACTCTGGCAGGGGCCATGCTTCTGGCCGGTGTCAACTTCTCGTTGTACTACGATTTGTTTAAGGGCCGCTGGAAGCAGGTGTTCAGTAACACCGAACTGCGCTGGTACCTGGCCATCATGGCCCTAAGCGTGCTCGGGATTTCCCTCAATCTTTACGGCAGGGTGTACGGNAGCNTNNGCGAGACAGTGAAGCAAGCCTGGTTCCACGTGAGTTCGGTCATGACCACCACTGGGTACGCCACAACTGATTTTGATCTCTGGCCTTCCTTCAGCAAGGGCGTCCTTTTTCTGCTCATGTTTGTGGGGGCAGTGCCGGCTCCACCTCGGGGTCCGTAAAGGTGGTGCGGCTTGTGGTGTGGGCTAAAGTGGTGAAGCGGGAGATCTCCAGGGTACTCCACCCGCAGGCCGCCAAGCCCGTGATCATCAACGGCAGGGTAATGCCCGCGGAAGTGGTGCAGGGGGTGGTCAGCTTTCTTTTGCTGTATTTCGCCGTTTTTGCCCTGGGCTCCCTTGTGATCAGCCTGGAGGGCTTAGATCTGCTCAGCTCCATGAGTGCTGTCGCCGCCACCCTGGGCAACATTGGCGTGGGGCTTGGTGCCGTGGGCCCCAAGCCTGGTTTTGCAGGCTTAAGCTCAGCAAGTAAGCTGTTTTTGTCCTTCCTCATGCTGCTAGGCCGTTTGGAGCTCTTCACCATGCTGGCGGTAATGAGTCCAAGGTTTTGGCGGGAGTAGCGGGACCAAGCCCAGGAATGGGAAGGGCTCTGCGAATGATCTAGAGGCCTAGGGCGGAGAACATTCTGGAGGGGAGACGCTATGAAAAGAACGCTGGTGCTCATCGCGGTTATACTTCTNGTCGCCGGGGGCGGCGTGGTCTGGTGGTTTATGCAGCGCGATCCCGCAGAGCCGGCCAGAGCCTTTTTGGAACGGGTGGCAGCCCAGGACTTCGCAGACATAGAAAACTTCTTCACCGACGATGCCCACCCCAGTTCTGAAGATCTCAGCCGTGCTTTCCAGGAGTTCGGCCAGGCCTATGAGCTTACTGGGATCACCCTTACTGATTTCGGGCTTCTTTCCGGTGACAGCAAAGAAGCGGTGTTCACCTTTGGGCTCCAGTATGAGAGCAGGTACTTTGAACCCATTTCCGTAGAAAGCAGNCTGATTGTGCAGCGGCAGCACNTTTTTGATCAGTGGAAGGTCAAGTGGCAGGACAACCTGCCCCTGCACGACTACGGCCTGCAGGCAGGGTATTCCCGCCTGCGCATGGACCCCAGCAGGGGGAGGATCCTGGACCGTTCGGGTGAGATCCTGGCTGGGCCGGGCAGTCGGGTGACTGTGGGGGTGCAGCCGGACCGCATCTCCGATCCCGAACTGCTGCTGGGCGCGCTCCAGGCAGAGTTGGGCTTGGATCCGGAGTATGTGCGCAGGCAGTATGAAGCCCCAGGAGTACAGGGCCATTGGTTTGTGCCCTTGATTACCGTTGCGGAGGAGGAATACCAGCGAGTTGATCCCGTACTGCGGCCCATNCCAGGCATCTTCTTCCGCCGGATCGAGGCCAGAGCCTATCCCGAGGGTATCACCACCGGGCACATCACCGGGTATCTGGGTGAAGTGACGCCGGAAATGATCCGGGATTACCCGGAAAGGGAATATTTGAGCGGCGAAATAACAGGCCGGGCTGGTTTGGAGAGCAGCCGGGATGATCTCCTGCGGGGGCGCCCTGGCTACCGCTTNTTTGTGGAGCCCGCGGACGGCGAGCCCGTGCTGCTCAGGGATCTGAGGGTGCAGGAAGGGGCCGATCTGGAGCTGACCATTGACCGCACCCTGCAGGAATTGGCCTATGCGGTTCTGGGCCAGCGGGCGGGAGCTCTGGTGGTGCTCAATGCGGAAACGGGGGCCATCTTAGCCCTGGCCTCCACGCCGGGNTATGACCCCAACGAGTTCATNGGTGGGATCAGTGCGCCCCGCTGGCAGGAGCTNAGCTCTGACCCTCAGCGGCCCATGTTCAATCGGGCTCTGCAGGGGCTGTACCCCCCTGGATCGGTGTTTAAGGTGGTGACGGTGGCTGCCGCTGTGAATGAGGGTTTGTACGACCCGTCCAGCACGTTCACGGACGGAGGCCAGCTATCGGTGCAGGGCAATATTGTCCGCAATTATCAGGGGCAGGTTTTTGGGGAACACACCCTCCACGAGGCCCTGGTCAACTCCATCAATACCACCATCGCCCAGGTGGGTTTGGATCTGGGCGCAGACAAGCTGGAAGAGTACTTCCGCAGGTTCAAACTAAACGAAACCCACCGCTTGGGACTGCCCATGTCTGGCGGCCAGGCGGGCACCCCGGGGCGCAGCCGCGTAGCCCTGGCCTGGTCTGCTATTGGCCAGGATCAGGTGCTGCTCACTCCCCTGCATATGGCCCAGATCTTCAGCGTGTTTGCTAACGGAGGCTACGTGCCGCCTGTGCACTTGGTCCAGGGGGAGGCGGAGGCGGCAGCAGGCGATCCAATCTTGGAACCTGAGACAGTTGAGGCTGTCAATGCCATGCTGCGGGATGTGGTGCTGGAGGGCACAGGTACCCTGGCCCAGGCGGACGGGATGACCGTCTACGGCAAGACGGGTACTGCCGAGGTGGTGGGAGGTGGTTCCCATGCCTGGTTCGCAGGCCACACTGACCTGCCTTCNGGCGAGAAGATAGCCTTTGCGCTCCTGGTGGAGGAAGGGGGCGTTGGGGGCCAGGCCGCGGCACCCCTGATCAGGGAGTTCCTCAGCGGATTGGCCCGCTAGGCGGGGCAGCAGGGGAAGACAGGGCAGAAAGGAAGATAAATGGGCCCATGCCAGCATGGGCCTTTTTTCAGTGATAGACAAGGCGGAACAGATCAATCAGCCACTCTTGGCCCACCTTGGTAAAGCCGAGGATGAAAGCCAGTTCGATGTTGGGCTCGCCAGCATAGTACTCCTGCACCTTCAGCTGCACACACCACTTCTGTTCTTCCTGGAAGGGCTCCGTTGCACTCTTCACTGCGTAGAAGAACTCATGCGCCCATTGATTGGCGCAGAAACTTGCCAAGATTCCCTTGGGCGCTTCCATCACGCCATCTAAGTAGCTGGATTCCATAGCCCATTCGACCAGCTGTTCAATTCCATCTCGGGTTACGAGGAAGAAGAACATGGCCATCGTCCACTTCTCCGCGAGAGACGTCGCTATCTCCTCTATCACGGGATCGGCTGGGTCCTGCTCGTATTTGGCAGACATATCTGCCATCCGCTTTTTTCCAGGTGTTGCCCTGTTGTGCGGAGGGGGAGGAGTAGGGGAGAGTTCTGAAGAATATGAAAATAGCAGGCGAAAGCGGGTGTCCCAGAATGCGTAAGCGATGGATAGCTGTTGTGCTGGCTTTGCTGCTGCTCACCGCTGCCGCGGGCGGCCTGGCTGCGGAACCATTGTACGTCCATTACATTGATGTGGGCCAAGGGGAAGCGGCGCTGCTGCAGGGGCCGGATTTCACCATTCTCATCGATGCCGGGGATCTGGGCAAAGCAGATGTCCTGGACTACCTCATTGAGCTGGGCATTGAAAGGATCGATCTATTCGTGATCACCCATCCCCATGCGGATCACATTGGTCAGGCCGCCCAGGTGATGCGCGGCTTTGCCGTGCGGGAAGTGTGGATGTCCGGCTATGAGCACTACACCGGCACCTTCGAAGATCTGTTGGATGCGGTTCTGGAGTCCGACGCAGACTACTTCGAGCCCCGCACCGGGTATGAGCGGCGTTTCGGTGATCTGCACCTGCAGGTCTTGAATCCAACGGAGCTCAGCAGTTACATGCATGATACCTGCATTGTGCTGCGGGCCGTCTATGGAGATGTGGCCTTCTTATTCACTGGCGATGCGGAAAAGAGCACTGAGGCGGCCATGGTGCAGCAGGGCCTTAACCTCCAGGCCATCGTTCTGCAGCTGGGGCACCACGGTTCCCGCACTTCGTCCTCCTTGGGTTTCCTGCTGGCAGTGGAACCGAAAATCGCGGTCTACTCTGCAGGCTGGCAAAATGAATACGGCCATCCCCATCCTGAGGTCCTGACCAGACTGCGCGCCTTAGGAATCCCTGTGTTCGGCACGGACCAGTTCGGCAGCATTGTGGTGAGGACGGACGGCCGGACGTATGAACTGGAGGCCAGTAAGGCTGGCCAGTTCCCTGCTGGGTGGGCGTGCGTCGATTTAAACACTGCTTCCTTTGAGCAGCTGCAGATGATCATCCACATCGGCCCGGAAAGGGCGCAGCAGATCATGGAAGCCAGGGCTGTAAGGCCGTTTGACAGCGTCGATGAGCTGAGGACCCGAGTTGACGGCATTGGAGATAGGCGGCTCGCCGAGATCAAAGCCCAGGGGTTGGCTTGTGTTAAGGGAGTGACCGATGATTAACAGCAAGCAGCGGGCGGTCATTGACCGTATTGTGGATGGAGCTTTCGCCGTGCTTCTGCTCGAGGGAGGGCAGCAAATCACCGTGCCCATGGAAGAGCTTCCGCCCGGGAGCAGGGAAGGGATCTGGCTGCTGGTGCGCCTGGTAGACGGGAACCTGGTGGAGGCCGAGCTGGATCTGGAGAAGACCGCGGAGGTTAAGGAGCGGATTAGAAAAAAGCGCGCTCATCTTTTGGCGCGCATGCAGCGGCATGGAGAATGAACGTCAGCTCACAGGGGGGCGNTACAGGATGAGCCATTTACCCCCAAGGTCCCTCCTGCTGCCGCATTCCTCAAAGCCCGCAGCGGCGTAGAGGCGCTTTCCCGCGGCGTTGTTCGCACGCACATTCAGTCCCACGGACTGGCCCTGCAGCTCCTTGAGGGCATGGTCCAAAAGCAGAGTACCCACACCCTGTCCCTGGTATGCAGGGAGTACGGCCACCGAGAGAATGGCGGCCTGGGGTTTGGGTACTTTTTTGGCCTTGCGAACCGTGATCATCATGAGCAGCTGGTTGGTCATTAGCTTGAGCATCTCCACCGGCCCTAGCCCCAGTGCCATCCTGGCCAGGAGGGACACGGCCTGGAGCAGGCTGCCGCGGGCTTGTCCCTTGGAGGTGCTGTACAGGAGATAACCGGCCATGCGGCCATCCTCGTCCAGGGCCACGGCGCCCTTTGCACCGCGGCCAAAGAGCAGAGCGAAGCTGAGCNCCAACAGGCGCAGGAGCCTTTCCCGGGGCTTACGGGGAAAGAAGAGCTCGATGCTTTCTGGAAACGCCTCCCGGTAGATCTCCGCGATGGAGCGGGCGTGGGCGGGGGATGCGGTTGCTAGACGCATGGTAACCCTCCTCATTCAGGCCGGTCGATGTCTGGGTAAGCTTCTCCAGTAACACCGTGGAGAAGTTCCGCCAAGGGAACGATCTCCAGCCCCTTGGCCCTGATGATCTCGATCACTTGGGGGAGGGCCATTACCGTTGCCCTGCGGTCTCCTCCCTCATTTCTCAGCAGGGCGCCGCTGTCGTGGAAGAGGATGATATCCCCGCCCCGCACTCTGCTTTCCACCAAGCGTTCTATATAAGACGCGGTGACCCCGAAACGCCAGTCGCGGGTGGAAATGGACCAGAGTACAATCTCCTGGCCCAGCAGGTTGGCCATGCGTCTAAAGCGATCATCGTACATGCCCCTGGGCGGCCGCACGAAAGAAGGATAGACGCCTGTGATGTCAGTAATTGCGGCAGTAGCTTCCATCAGTTCCTTCTGCAGCTGCACGGTGGACAGAGTGGGCAGGTTGAAGTGATTGTAGGTGTGACTGCCCACGGTGTGCCCCTCTTCCACCACCCGCTGCGCNATTTCGGGGTACTTCTCCACATGGCTGCCCACCATGAAAAAGGTTGCGGGCACATCATATTCGCGCAGGATATCCAAGATGGCAGGGGTAAACTCAGGGCTTGGCCCATCATCAAAGGTAATAGCCACCTTGTTGGATGAACGGTCCCCCACACGGTAAATATCGGGCTGGTAGCCGAAGCCGTGGTAAACGTAAAACCACAACAGGCCAAAGAGCGTGATGATGCCCAGGGTGGCCGAAATGACAGCCAAGATGGACCTGGGGAATCTGCCTTTGTACCAGCGCAGAAGTCTTGAGCCCACCCGCCAGTAGATGCGGGAAAACAGCGCTGCAATTAGTACAAAACCTAAGAACCGCAAGGCAACTTCAAGTTGAGCCATGACTGCTCCTCCCATTGAGAGTGGGTTCCCACCCATTTTACCTCAACCATAATCTGGGTACAAGCTCCAAAGCTTGCGAATTGCTTTCTATAATAGTAAAGTAAGAACTGAAGGGTGCGGCTCCGGCCCGCCTGTTTTGTCTTAGGGTCAAAGCACGGAGGTTGTTCATTTGAAGAATTACCACACACACACTTTTCGCTGCAAGCATGCCGTAGGTGAGGTGGACGATTACGTCCAAGCTGCAGCTGCCAGGGGGCTCTCCGTTCTCGGCTTCGCCGACCATACGGCTCTCCCCGACAACCGCTGGCTGTTCATGCGTATGAGCAGAGCTGAACTGCCCGGATATGTGCGGGCCATGGAAGAGGCCCAGCGGTCCTGCAGTGAGCTTGTCATTCTCAAAGGCATGGAATGCGAGTGGGCTCCTGAATACCACGGCTTCTTCCAGGATGTGCTGCTGGGGCAGTATGCCCTGGACTACCTTGTACTCGGCTCCCATTTCTTTCCCCACGGCGGGGAATGGCTGAGCAGCCACCTAGACGTATACGATGCTGAGCGGCTTTCCGCTTATACCAAACACCTGATCAAGTCTATGCAGAGTGGACTCTTTGCTTTCGTGGCCCATCCAGACCTGTATGGGCTCACCTACATGGAATGGGATGAAAACGCCGCGGCTGCGGCCAGAGATATCCTCAGTGCGGCTAAAGAACTGAACTTGCCCCTGGAGATCAACGGCAACGGCCTCATGAGCCGCGTGGTTGAAACTGCCCAGGGTNCCAGGACTGCCTATCCCTGGCTTCCCTTTTGGGAACTAGCTGCGGAGTACGGGGTCTCCGTGGTGGTGAACTCAGATGCGCACCGCCCGAGCTTGGTAGACCAGGGCCTGCGAGAAGGCCTTCGGATCGCGGAAACGCTGGGNTTGCCCCTGGCGGATCTAGACCATCTGGAGGGGGTTGAGCATGTTTGAGATTTTCAACAAAGGGGAGCAGCGGGTACCCATCAAAGTGTGGCTGCCCAGCCGGGAGCACCTGGAAGAGGAATGTCTGCGGCAGGCCTTGAACCTGTCCAACCTGCCCTTTGCTTTCAAGCATATTGCCCTCATGCCCGACACTCACACCGGCTACGGGATGCCCATTGGCGGGGTTCTGGCCACCCAGGATGTGATCATCCCCAACGCGGTGGGAGTGGATATAGGCTGCGGAATGGTCTTTGCCCACACCAACGTTAAAGCTGAGCTGCTGCGGGAGGTTGCTACTCCCGGGGGCACCCTGGCCCGCTATCTGGTGGGGCAGATCATGCGCGCTGTGCCCCAGGGATTCGACCACCACAAGGAAAGGCAGCAATCCCGTTTTTTGGATGAGTATCCCGTGGAGAGGCTCTACCGCTACGGCGAGGCCAAGCTGCCGAAAAAAGAAGAAGCATATATGCAGCTGGGCACCTTGGGCGGAGGAAACCACTTTATTGAGCTTCAGGAGGACGAGGACGGGTATTTGGGCCTGATGGTCCACACCGGTTCCCGCAACTTCGGCTACAAAGTGGCCANCTATTTCAACCAAGTGGCCAAGGATCTCAACAAGCGCCAGGGATCGCCCGTGCCCAGCCATTTCGATCTAGCCTACCTGCCCGTGGGCAGCAGGGAGGGGAAAGGTTACATCGGCTGGATGACCTTTGCCCTTGAGTTTGCCCGGCACAACCGCCAGCGCATCATGGAGCGGGTACAACGGATTGTAGCAGATGGCTTGGGGCGCTATGCCGGAGTGAAGGANCTTAAGTTTTTGCGGGAAGTGAATGCGCACCACAACTATGCCGCCAAAGAAACCCACTTCGGCCGGGACGTTTGGGTGCACCGCAAAGGCGCCATCAGCGCCAGGCGCGGAGAGCCCGGGATCATCCCCGGCGCCATGGGTTCCTATTCTTTCATCGTGGAAGGGCTGGGGAATCCCGAATCGTTCCATTCGGCCAGTCACGGCGCTGGCCGGGTTATGGGGCGCAAAGAGGCGGTGCGCAGGTTCAGCGTAGAGGAAGTGCTGGCCGATTTTGCCAAAAAGGATATGGTTCTGGGCAAGCGGCGTAGGAGCGATACCGCGGAGGAGTACTACAGGGCTTACAAGGATATCGAGGATGTGATGGCCGATCAGCGCGACTTAGTCAAGCCCGTCCTCAAGCTGAAGACGGTGGCGGTGGTCAAGGGATAAGCAGGTAGATTGGGCCAAACGATTCCATCTGCCTTAGGAAGGAATTAGCTTGGAGATGCAGAAGAAAGTAGCTGAATTTGAAATATCACAGGGGGGTTTTACTGTGCGGAACAAAATTGGTTTTCTAGTGGTCATGGTTCTCTTAATCGGCCTGATTGCAGCTCCGGTTTCGGCTCAGGCGGCCAAAATCGGTCTGATCTTTGCTGAGGGCGGATTGGGAGACCAATCCTTCAACGATGCTGCTTACCGCGGTTTGAAGCAGGCGGAGAAGGAATTGGGAGTAGATGTCATTTATGTTGAACCAGCGGATATCGCTGAGATGGAAGAGCATCAGCGGGCCTACGCTGAGCTGGGCTTGGATCTGGTAATTGTGATCGGTTTCATCCATCAGAGCGCCTTGACGGAAGTGTCGGCGGACTATCCCGATGTGAAGTTTGCCATCGTGGACGACGTGGTGGACAATCCCAACGTAACCTCTCTGCTTTTTGAGGAACATGAAGGTTCCTTCCTGGTGGGTATTGTAGCCGGCATGATGACCGAGACCAACACCGTTGGCTTCGTGGGCGGTATGGAAGTTCCCCTGATCCGCAAGTTCCAAGTGGGCTTTGAGGAAGGCGTCAAATGGGCTAACCCAGATGCTCAGGTGCTCGTGAACTACGCAGGTGCCTTTGACGATCCGGGCCGCGGACGCGAGCTGGCCATCAGCCAGTATGAGCGCGGTGCCGACATTATCTACCATGCGGCTGGCGGAACTGGCAGCGGTGTAATCGATGCAGCTGCAAGCAACGACTTCTACGCCATCGGTGTAGACTCTGACCAAGACTACATGGTGCCGGGCAAGGTGCTCACCTCCATGATCAAACGGGTTGACCTGGCGGTTTACGAAGTGATTAAGGCCGCTGTGGAAGGCACGCTTGAGGGCGGCACTTGGGTCTTTGGTGTTGCCGATGGAGGCGTGGGAACCTCCGAGTTCCTGTACACCAAGGACATCATCCCTCAAGAAGTCTTTGACGCCATTGAAGAGGCTAAGCAGAAGATCATCTCCGGAGAGATCGTGGTAACCAATCCTCTCCAGTAGTCCCAGAAAACTTAGGGGGGAGGCAGCTGGCCGCCATAGAGGTGGGCGGCGCCTCCTTTTTTTCTCAGGGAGGTTGTCCCATGGCGAAAGCATTGGAAATGCGGGCCATTACCAAACAGTTCCCCCGGGTTTTGGCCAATGACAAAGTGGACTTCGATTTGGAACACGGAGAGATCCATGCCCTGGTGGGTGAGAACGGATCTGGCAAGTCCACGCTCATGAGTATCCTCTACGGGCTCTATCAGAAAGATGGAGGAGAGATCATTGTCCGGGGGCAGCGCGTGGAAATCACCGAGCCGCGCAAGGCCATCGACCTGAAAATCGGCATGGTGTTCCAGCATTTTATGCTCATTGAGCCTTTGACGGTGGCCGAGAACATCGTACTCGGTTCGGAAATCCGCAAAGGCCCTTTTTTGGACCACAAAACCATGGTGCGGGAAGTGGANCGGCTTTCGGAGGAGTACGGGCTCAAGATCGATCCCCGTGCGAAAATCGCTGACCTGTCAGTGGGCCTGCAGCAGAGGGTGGAAATCCTCAAGGCCCTCTACCGCGGCGCTGAGATCCTGGTCCTGGATGAACCCACTGCGGTTTTAACTCCCCAGGAAGTNGAGGACCTGTTTGAGGTGCTGCGCACCCTGAAGTCCAAAGGGACCAGCATCGTGTTCATCACCCACAAGATTAAAGAGGTTCTGGCCGTCTCTGATCGAGTGAGTGTGCTGCGCAGGGGCAGGAAGATCGGAACGAAGCCCACCGCGGAAACCAACGAGCAGGAATTGGCGGAGATGATGGTGGGCCGTGTGGTGCTTCTGCGCGTCGNNAAAAAGCCCGCCAAGCCGGGGCCTGAGGTTCTGAAGCTGGACCGCGTTTCCGTCAAGGACCAGTTCGGACACGTGAAAGTGAACAACGTGAGCCTTACGGTGCGCAGCGGCGAGGTCTTGGGGATCGCGGGAGTGGAAGGCAACGGGCAGTCGGAGCTGGTGGAGGCCATTACAGGCTTAATGAAGCCTGCGGCTGGCCGCATCTACCTTTCAGGTCAGGATATTACGGGTTGGTCGCCGCTGCGCATCAGAAGAGCCGGCTTGGGATTTGTCCCGGAGGACAGGCACCGGCGCGGTTTGGTTCTGGACTATTCGGTGGCTGACAACTTGATCCTGGGGATTCACGGCAGCAAGCCTTTCGTAAGGAGGGGCCTGCGCAATCAGGCTAAGATCGGGGAGCACGCCGAGGAGCTGATCAAAAAGTACGACGTGCGTCCGCCCGTGGCCAGCCAGGCGGTGCGCAATCTTTCCGGAGGAAACCAGCAGAAGGTCGTGGTGGCCAGGGAGTTTGCTCAGAACCCCGATCTGCTGATCTGCTCACAGCCCACCCGCGGGGTGGATGTGGGGGCCATAGAGTTCATCCACCAGCAAGTGATTGCCCAAAGGGATCAGGGAGCCGCTGTGCTGCTGGTCTCTGCAGAGCTGGATGAAGTGCTCTCCCTGAGCGATCGCGTTGCTGTAATGTACAACGGTGAAATCGTGAGCGTCATGCCCATTGAAGAGGCGACAGAACACAAGCTGGGCTTTTTGATGCTGGGTGGGCGCCCCGAAGAATACGATGCGGGTGAGGTGAGCGTCAATGCTGACCAGGATTAAAGCACTGCCCTGGCAGGAACTGGTGCTGCCCTTGGCGGCGGTGGTTCTGGCATTGTTAATCGGATCCGTCTTCATTCTCTATGTGGGCGAGAACCCCTTGACTGCTTACGGCATTCTTTTTAAGGAATCGCTGGGCAGCATGAGGAACATCGCCACTACCCTGCAGAGGGCGACTCCTTTGATGTTCACCGGCTTGGCGGTGGCCTTTGCCTTTAGGGCAGGCCTGTTCAACATCGGTGCCGAAGGGCAGCTTTATATGGGGGCCTTTGCCGCTGTCTGGGTGGGCATCTCATTCAACCTGCCCCGCATCATCCACCTGCCCCTGGCCATTGTCGCGGCCATGGTGGGCGGTGCCGTCTGGGCTTCCATCGCTGGCTTTCTCAAGGCCAAACTGGGCGTACACGAGGTGATTAACACCATCATGCTCAATTTCATCGCCCTCTTTCTCACGGACTGGCTGGTGACGGGGCCGTTCCACGGGGGTTCTTGGGTTCCGGAGACGGTGCGCATAGGCTCCACCGCAGCCCTGAGCCGGATTTACCTACCCACTAGGCTCACCACCGCGGTCTATCTCGCCCTGGTCGCTGCGGCCGCTGCTTACATGATTTTGTGGAAGACCAAGCGGGGCTATGAACTGAGGGCGGTGGGGCTCAACCCCGATGCGGCGGAGTACGGAGGCATCAATGTCTCCCGCAACACCATCATTGCCATGGCCATCAGCGGCGCCTTTGCGGGACTGGCGGGGGCTGAACAGATTCTCGGACTGCACAACCGTTTTATCGTGCGCTTTTCCTCGGATCTGGGGTTCATGGGGATCGCCGTGGCTCTGCTGGGCAAGAACCACCCGGTAGGCGTGATTCTGGCGGCAGTACTCTTCGGTGCGCTGCAGGCCGGTTCTGCAGCCATGGACCGCTCTACAGCGGTACCTCGGGAACTGATCACCATCATCCAGGCCCTGATAATTTTCTTCGTGGCCGCGGAGTTTCTCATCCGGCGCATGCTGCGACTTAAGGAGGATGCGTAATGGGCGGTATTCTGGCCATGTTGTTCAACACCACAGTGTTTGCCGCGGCTTTCCGCATGGCGACTCCCTTGATCTTTGCCGCTTTGGGCGGTATTCTCTCGGAGCGCAGCGGGGTAGTGAACATCGCCCTGGAGGGCATGATGCTCACCGGTTCGTTCACCGCCATGTTTGTCACCTACCTTACGGGCATGCCCTGGGTGGGTGTGCTGGGCGCTATGGCGGCGGGGGGGCTGATCGGGCTGATTCATGCCGTCTTCTGCATACGCTACCGGGCCAATCAGGTAGTTACCGGCACGGCCATCAACATCTTTGCCGGCGGCCTGACCGTTTTTCTCCTGCGCCACGTCTTTGAAGTGGCGGGTACCTCGCCGCCGGTGGCAGTGATTCCCGACATCACCCTGCCTGTGCTGTCGGGCATTCCCTGGATCGGCAGGAT
>JGI24707J26582_10000483_pt1 | contig 30316 bp, 28 predicted proteins | sample BioPla1DNA1_FD_26582 | JGI IMG/M metagenome (IMG submission 26582)
GGGGGGGAGGAGCCTTAGGGGGAATGGTAGGAATCAATGTTAAAAAGTAATCAGCACTCTTTTCAAAATTGGTAAGTTATGCTATAATTATGGGAGTTTAAATTAAGGAGGCTTAGCTATGAAGCATGTAAAAACATTGAATACGGCTACATTAAAGAAAAGTATGGCAAAAGGCGGTTGTGGAGAATGTCAAACATCTTGTCAATCTGCTTGTAAAACATCTTGTACCGTTGCAAATCAATCCTGTGAAAACAAATAGTCGCTGGCAGTGGCATTATGTCACTGCTTTTTAAATGCAAATTATAAAACAAATAGATACATAACACAATTATTATACAAGGTTTAAGATGAGTGTTTAATCACTTTTGAGCTTTTTTATTAATCTTTTATGACTGTATAATTTGTAATTATGTATGAAAATTGGAGTGAATAAAATGATTCATAAATTTTCTATGGATGGGGTTAATATTGTTCTAGATATATACAGTGGGGCCGTCCATGTGGTGGATAATATAATTTACGATTTAATTGATATATATAAAGGACATGAAAAAGAAGAACTTAAGAAGCTGTTAGGTAAAAAGTATGGGTTAAATCAAATTGATGAGGCTATAAAAGAAATAGAAACATTAGAAAAAGAAGGACTATTATATACGGAGGATGTGTATGTAGATTATTTGAATCAATTTCAAAAAAGGGACCCTATAGTAAAAGCTCTTTGCCTCCATATTGCCCACGACTGTAATTTAAGGTGCAAGTATTGCTTTGCAGGGGAAGGGGAATATAGAGGACAACGGTCTTTAATGAGTGCTGAAGTAGGGAAGAAGGCCATTGATTATTTAGTTCACGCCTCAAAAAATCGCCGTAACCTAGAAGTGGATTTTTTCGGGGGAGAACCCCTTATGAATTTTGATGTCGTAAGAGAAATTGTAGAATATGGTAGAGGTATAGAAAAGGAACATAATAAAAACTTTCGTTTTACCATTACAACCAATGGGGTTCTACTGGATAATGATATACAATCATATATAAACGAAAATATGCATAATGTGGTGTTAAGCATTGATGGAAGAAAAGAAGTCCATGATAGAATGAGATATACCATAAACCATAAGGGAAGTTATGACATAATACTTCCTAAGTTTAAAAAAGTTGCAGAAAGTAGAAATCAAGATAATTATTATGTAAGGGGTACCTTTACAAGGGAAAATTTAGATTTTGCAAAAGATGTTCTTCATCTAGCTGATTTGGGATTCAAACAGGTATCTGTAGAACCCGTGGTGGCATCTAGTGAAATGTCCTATGCCCTAAGGGAGGAAGATCTTCCTATCCTATATGAACAATATGAAGAATTAGCTAGAGAAATGGTAAATCGTGAAAAGAAAGGGCAAGCTTTTAACTTTTTTCACTTTATGATTGATTTATCTCAGGGCCCTTGTGTAGCAAAAAGATTAGCGGGTTGTGGCTCGGGTTCTGAATACCTAGCTGTTACACCGGAGGGAGATTTATATCCTTGCCATCAGTTCGTAGGCATGGATGAATTTAAAATGGGGACGGTTTTTGAAGGAATAGAAAACTTTAAAATGCAAAAGAAATTCCAATCCTGCAATGTCTATGCAAAGGAAGAGTGTAAAAATTGCTGGGCAAAGTTTTATTGCAGCGGAGGCTGTGCAGCCAATGCATATCAATTTCATGGAGATATACATATACCTTATAAAATCGGGTGTGAACTGGAAAAAAAGAGAGTTGAATGTGCCCTATACATCAAGGCAAAATTAGCGCAATAATTTTAGCAGCCAATGGCCATTTATGTCATTCTGAACGCAGCAAAGAGTCTAAGGTATGATATCCTCCTCTTACGTTCAGGATGACATGAACTGTTGCAATATCCTAGGGAATCCATGGAAACAGAATATATTAATGCAAAAATATTGACGTTTCCTAGTATAAAGCATATAATTAACTTTGTGTATTTTGTATGAAGGGAGATAAAAAAGATGAAAATTAAGAGCGGATTTATTTTATTTTTGGTTGTCGTTCTTATTGGATTAACATCAGCGACAGCATATTTTGGGATTGGCGAAGACAATATTTTAGGTGTACAAAATATTAGACAGGGGCTTGACCTAAAGGGTGGAGTAAATATTGTATACGAAGCCGATAAGGACAACCCTACCCAAGAAGAAATGAATGCGGCAATAGCAATGATTCAAGGAAGATTAGACCGTGGTAATTATACAGAAGCGCAGGTAGCCCAAGAAGGGGGAAAAAGACTTCGTGTAGATATACCTGGGGTTGAAGATGCGGAAGAAGCTATAAAAGATATTGGAGCAACAGCGCAACTAATGTTTTTAAGCCCAGAGGGAGAAGTTATCCTAACCGGTAAAGAGGTAAAAGATGCAAGAAAAGGAATCATTAATGATAAAGGTATTACAAAGGCAGTAGTTGCCCTCGAATTTAATTCGAAAGGTAAGGAAGCCTTTGCAGAAGCTACTGGAAAATACCTTAATCAAGTCATTATGATTGCTCTTGATGAAAATATTATCAGTGCTCCAAAGGTAAGTTCCGTTATCACTGAAGGTTCCGCTATGATAGAAGGAGTAGGTACCATAGAAGAAGCAGAAGAATTGGCTGCAAGGATAAAAGCAGGAGCTCTTCCCTTTAAGCTAGAGGTATTACAAAGTGAAAATATAGGAGCGACACTAGGAGCAACGGCTCTAGATAGCAGTGTCAAAGCCGGCATCATAGGAATCATTCTTGTTTTATTATTTATGTTAATTGTATACAGGATTCCCGGACTAGCTGCAGATTTAGCATTGATTTTTTACTGTGCAGTGGTAATAATTATCCTAAGCCTATTACAATCAACCTTAACCCTTCCGGGTATTGCGGGGATTATTCTTTCTGTTGGTATGGCAGTAGATGCCAATGTTATAATATTCTCCAGAATCCAAGAAGAATTAAGGGCAGAGAAAACCTTAAGGGCAGCGGTTGACTCAGGTTTTAGCAAGGCATTTACTGCAATTTTGGATGGTAATATAACAACCCTTATAGCAGCATTTGTTCTGTATTGGATTGGAACAGGGCTAATTAAAAGTTTCGCACAAACGTTAGGAATAGGAATTCTTGTGTCCATGTTTACATCATTAGTTGTAACAAGGATTATCCTAAAACAATTTATTGAACTGGGAAGAAAAAATCCAAAATTATATGGTGCGAAATAAGGAGGCCTAAGAAATGGATATAATAAAAAGTAGAAATAGATGGTTTATATTATCAGCAGTGATTATTATAGCTGGGTTATTGGCAATGCCAATCAATGCATTAAGAGGTGTTGGAATCTTAAACTTTGATGTGGAATTTATTGGTGGAACAGTGATGGAAATAAATATTGGGCAAACTTTTGATATTAATAAGGATATCAAGCCTATTGTTGTTGAAATTACCGGAGAAGATAATCCACAGATTACTAAATTAGGTGCTCAGGGGGTTGCTATTAAAACAAAGTCTATAGATGCAAATACAAGAAAAGAGTTATACAATGCTCTAAAGAATAAGTTTAATTTGCATGAAAAAGATGATTTGTTAAATGTATCCGACGTATCTCCGACTATTAGTTCCGAAATGCAGGTAAGGGCTATGCAGGCCTTGCTTTTAGCTTCTATATTAATGCTTATTTATATTACTTTTAGATTTAAGGATTGGAAATTCGGTCTTGCAGCGGTAATACCATTAATACATGATGTTTTAATTGTCTTTACCGTATACTCTATAGGAAGGGTTCCAGTTAATAATTCCTTTATTGCAGCTATTTTAACCATTGTAGGATATTCCATTAATGATACGATTGTAATATTTGATAGAATCCGTGAAAATAGGAAGGTTATAAAAAGAGGGGATTTAGAAGGATTAGTTAATAAGAGTATTAGCCAAAGTATTGTTCGTTCAATCAATACATCGGTAACAACATCAATTACTGTAATTGTGTTATATTTCCTAGGGGTGTCTTCCATAAAAGAATTTGCCCTTCCTCTTATAATAGGAATTGTTGCAGGAACATATTCTTCTATATTTATAGCAAGTCCACTATGGTATGTATTTAGTAAAAAACCAGTTAAAAAGCAAGCATAAAAAAACCTTCGGTCTAGACCGAAGGTTTTTTAACGATTATTTCTTTTGTTCAAGGCAGCCTGTCTTTCATTTGAACTTTTTAAGAATTCTTTCAACATATCCTCTAGACAATCTTTATCGGAGGAAGGCGGATTAGATTCAACGGGTTTTCTTGCTGGTCTAGAATCCGAATTTGGCATAGCATCTTTCATAGAAAGAGATATTTTTCCACTCTCCGTATCTATAGACACAATTTTAACCTTTACCTTATCCCCAAGGGATACTGCTTCATTAATATCCTTTAGGAAACCGTGGGTAACCTGGGAGATATGGACAAGGCCCTGAGTTGAATCATCTAAAGTTATAAAGGCTCCGAAGGGTTTGATACTGTTTACAGTACCTTCTACAATTTGACCAACCTGATATTTTTCTGACATATCAACACTCCTATATTATATTGTTATACCATTATAGCATATACTCCGTGGTTTTGGTACAACAAAATCTAATAGACTTTCTTTTAGTACTTCGTTATAATAAAAATTATAATCATGGAGGGATAAAATGATTAAACCGAAAAAGTTATGGATACATAAACCTGATTTTAAAGGAAAAATCCATGTAGCAGATAATCTTCCGGTATCACAGTTGATAGCTAAAATTTTGATGAATAGGGGAATTAAGAATCCCCATGATATGATTTCTTTTTTGAATCCAGATTATTCCGGGCTACACGATTCTTTTTTATTAAAAGATATGGAAATGGCTGTAAAAAGGATTTTAAATGCGATAGAAACAAATCAAAGGATAACCATCTATGGAGATTACGATGTAGATGGAATCACCAGTACATCGATTCTTTTTTTATTCCTAAAAGAAAATAATGGCAATGTAGATTACTATATACCTGATCGTATTGAAGAAGGATATGGACTTAATATAGAGGCGCTTAAGAAAATAAGGAATACAGGGACGGACTTGGTTATTACGGTTGATACGGGAATTGCCGCAGCCAATGAAGTAGAGTTTGCAAAAAAAATAGGACTAGATATTATTATCACTGACCACCATGAATGTCAGGAGAAAATTCCAGAAGCCTATGCAGTTATTGACCCAAAGCAAAGCAAATGCAATTATCCTTTTAAATCCTTAGCTGGGGTAGGAGTAGCTTTTAAATTAATACAAGCCTTAGCAACAGCTCTTAGGATTGAAGAAAGCATATGGAAGTACATGGAGATTGTTGCCTTAGGAACTGTAGCCGATGTAGTACCTTTAATCGATGAAAATCGTATATTTGTAAAAAAAGGATTTGAAAATATACCTAATACATGGAATGTTGGGCTTAGGGCTCTTCTAAAGATAGCTGGGTATAAAACTGGAGTTATAACCACAGGACTTATAGGTTTTGGGGTAGCCCCAAGACTTAATGCCGCAGGGAGAATGGGAGATGCAAAAAGGGGGATAGAGCTTTTTATAACGGAAAATGAAGAAAGGGCAATAGCTATTGCAGAGGAGTTAAATGAGGAAAATAAGAATAGGCAACTAATGGAGCAAGGTATTATAGAAGAGGCAATAGAACTTATTGAAAGGGACTTGGATATGGATAAGACTAGGGTGATAGTCATTGCCTCAAAAAACTGGCACCATGGGGTAATAGGCATATCAGCCTCTAGGATTATGGAAAAATACTACAGACCTACTATCTTAATGTGTATAGAAGATGGTGTTGCAAAAGGTTCTGCTAGAAGTATAGAAGGATTTAATATATTTGAGGCCTTAAGTGAAAGCAGTAAGTTTCTAACAAAATTTGGTGGTCATGAGATGGCATCGGGACTATCTATGGAAGAAGAAAATATAGATAACTTTAGAATTTTTATTAATCAATATGCAAACGATAAAATGGATAAAAAGACCTTAACACCTAAATTATACTTGGATGAGATTATAAATATATCTGATATTGATTTGGGTGTTATTTCGGAGCTAGAAAAGATGGAACCCTTTGGAGCGGGCAATCCACAGCCCTTATTTTCTTTTGAAAGCACTATTTACAATACACGGCCTGTGGGAAAAGAAAATAAACATTTAAAGATAACTTTTGGGGATTCGAATAAACATATAGATGCCATAGGTTTTGGATTTGGAAATTATATAGATAGGCTATCTAGTGGACAAAGAATATCTACAGCAGTTTCCCTCGAAAAAAACGAATGGAACAATACTATAAAACCCCAATTATATATTAGAGATTTAAAAAGCCCAAAGGAAGAGGAAATAGCCTTTAAGAACTATATCTCATTGTATAATTCTATAAAGAATCTAGATGGAGGAAACCCCGAAGACACATTTAACAAAACCTCTAAAATTTGCTATACTATAAAAGAAAACATTCCAATAAGAGCGGATTTTGCAGCTTTATATAGATATCTAAGGCTCTTAGAGAGTTTGAATCTTAACGCAGTCTATCTAGATACCCTTATAAGGGAATGCGGTAAGACGATAAATACTAATGCATTTAAGATACTCATATGTATGGACATCTTTATGGAGTTGGATTTGCTGCAGTATAGATTTAAGGATGATAGGATTATTTTTAAAAACCTTTCCAATGAAAAGGTACATTTAGAAGAATCAAAAATATTACAGGAAATTATCAAGCTAAGTAATATACCTAAAGGGTAGAGGGGGAAGTAAGATGGATTTAAAATTTTTAGTTAGAGATGTACTCGATTTTCCAAAGGAAGGGATTTTATTTAAAGATATCACGACTGTTTTACAAGACTCTGCGGGACTAAAAGATTCCATTGACCAGATGGGGGACAGGCTTAAGGGGGTTGATTTTGATTTAATTATCGGCCCAGAGTCAAGGGGATTTATTTTCGGGGTACCCTTAGCATATAATATGGATAAGGGGTTCATCCCTATTCGCAAAAAAGGTAAATTACCTTATAAAACCATAGGAAAAGAATATGCCTTAGAATATGGCACTGCAACCATAGAAATGCATATTGATGCTATTAAGCCTGGACAAAAGGTAGTTATAGTAGATGACTTATTAGCAACTGGGGGAACCTCTAGGGCTATTATTGATTTAATCGAAGGCGTTGGAGGAGAAATAGTAAAACTTGTATACCTAATAGAATTAGAATCCCTAAAGGGCCGTCAAATCTTAGAGGGTTATAATGTGGAATCAATAATAAAATATTAAAATTAAAACACTTTCTGCTTATTAAGTAGAAAGTGTTTTTGCAATAATAATCAAGTGGAAAATAGTATGGAACAACTAAAAGAAATTTCTAAGGAACTTCAAAAAAGTATAGAGATTTTTACAGGATAATAACTTATTTATTTAAGTACTTTTAAGGGTGTACTCTTTTGCAATTCTGTTTTAAAGAACAGGATTAACAAGAAAAATCACACCCTTTTTGTGATATTCTTGCATTTGTAATTGATAATGATTATAATAAAGTAAAAAGTTTTAGATTATGAATGGGGGAGCATTATGCCCGATCAAGCTATTTATCAAAAGTTAATATCTACAGTTAAGTCTTATCACCCCTCAGATGATTTTTCTATGGTTGAGCGGGCTTATTTGTTTGCTAAAGAAGCACACAAAAATCAATATCGTAAATCAGGGGAACCATATATCATCCATCCTTTAGAAGTGGCAGTTATCCTAGCTGAACTAGAGTTAGACATAGAATCCATAACTGCGGGTATCCTTCATGATATTATAGAAGATACGGAATATACCTTCGAAGAGATAACAAAACTTTTTAGTGAAGAAATTGCAAGATTAGTAGAAGGGGTAACTAAGTTAGGAAAGATAAATTTTACTACTAATAATAAGGAACTGCAAAAGGAAGAAATCCAGGCAGAAAACTATAGAAAAATGTTTCTTGCAATGGCTCAGGACATTAGGGTTATATTAATAAAGCTCGCTGATAGACTTCATAATATGAGGACTCTTCGCTTTATGACCCCAGAAAAACAAAAGGAAAAGGCCAATGAAACCCTTCATATCTATGCCCCCCTAGCCCATAGGCTGGGAATTTCTAAAGTAAAAGTCGAATTAGATGATTTGGCCCTTAGGTATATGGAACCGGATGCTTACTACGATTTAGTAGAAAAAATAGCAAGACGTAGAATAGAACGAATAGAATATGTAGAAAGAATTATTGAAGAGGTAAAAAAGAAGCTAAATGAAGTAGGGATAAAGGCATCAGTTGAAGGAAGACCTAAGCACTTTTTTAGTATTTATAAAAAAATGGTAGGCCAAAATAAGACCTTAGACCAGATTTTTGACTTGTTCGCAATCCGTGCTATTGTTGAATCTGTAAAGGATTGTTATGGGGTTTTAGGAACAGTTCATGAGATGTACAAGCCTATACCCGGTAGGTTTAAGGATTATATAGCCATGCCTAAGCCTAATATGTACCAATCCCTCCATACCAGTCTTATAGGACCGGAGGGTGAACCTTTCGAAGTACAGATTAGAACATTGGAAATGCACCGTATAGCAGAATATGGTATAGCAGCCCATTGGAAATACAAAGAAGGTAAAAAGGGAATAAAAAATCAAGATAAACCCCAAGATAAAACCGAAGAAAAATTAGCTTGGCTTAGGCAAATTTTAGAGTGGCAAAGGGAAATGTCCGATAACAAAGAATTCATGGATGCCCTTAGGCTGGACTTAGATGTATTTAATGATCAAGTTTATGCCTTTACACCTAAGGGAGATGTAATGAGCCTTCCCCTAGGTTCTACACCAATAGACTTTGCTTATTCCATTCATAGTGCTGTAGGAAATAAAATGGTGGGAGCAAAGATAAATGGAAAAATAGTTACATTCGATTATCAAGTTAAAAATGGAGATAGAATAGAAATCATAACCTCTCAAAATTCTAGAGGTCCCAGTAGAGATTGGTTAAAACTTGTAAAAAGCTCTCAAGCAAGGAACAAGATTAATCAATGGTTTAAGAAGCAATTCAAGGATGAAAACATTGTCCGAGGCAAAGATATGCTTGAAAAAGATGCAAAGAAAAAGGGACTTAATTTAAATGATTTATTGAAGCCTGAATGGATAGCACCCGTACTAAGAAAATATGGCTTTCAAGATTGGGATGCTGTCTGTGCGGCAGTAGGTCATGGAGGAATTAAAGAGGGTCAAATTATCCATAGAATAAATGAGGAATATCAAAAAGAACAAAGAAAGAATATAACTGAAGAAAATATTTTAGTACCTCAAGAAGATAATAAAAAAACATACAAAAAATCAAAGAGCGGCATAATAGTAAGAGGTGTAGGGGATGTTGCCGTTCGGTTTTCTAAATGCTGTAATCCCGTGCCCGGGGATGAGATAATTGGTTTTGTAACAAGAGGAAGAGGGGTCTCTATCCATAGGACAGACTGTATTAATATGATTAACCTAGATGATGAAGAAAGAAACCGCTTAATAGATGCCGAGTGGTATGCGTCGGAACAGGATACTAAAAACAGGACTTATCAAACCGAAGTTAAAATTATCGGGGAAGATAGGATGGGGATGATAATAGATATTTCTAAAATCCTTACAGAAGAAAAAATACCCGTTAAAGCTTTAAATGCAAGAACAAATAAAGAACATGAGGCAGTCTTTAATATAACTATGGAAATAAGAGGGGTACAGCAACTTGAGATTGTTACCAAAAAAATCAGAAACATCCCTGGAGTAAATGATATTATTAGGGTAACTACCTAATCCTTTTAAAGAGTGATAAAATCTTCTAGTAAGGAGAAAAAATATGATTATAAAAATGATACCCGTAGGAATGATGGGGGTTAACTGCTATATTGTGGGAGATAAACTTACAAAAAAAGGAGCAGTAATAGACCCTGGAGCAGAAGGCAGTAAAATAATAGAAGAAATAAAAAAGGAAGATATAAATGTAGAATATATCCTCTTAACCCATGGGCATTTTGACCATATAGGAGCAGTAAAGAAGGTGAAGGAATTTACTAAAGCTAAAGTGATTATTCATGAGGAAGGGAAAGCTTATTTAAATAACCCAGACCTTAATCTTTCAGGAGTAATTGCCCATAAGGGCTTTACTGAAGAGGCCGATGAAACCGTAATTAACGGAGAAAAGATAAATATTGGGAACCTAGAATTTGAAATAATCCATACACCGGGTCATACTTTAGATGGGTTAAATTATTACGAAAAAAACAATAGGGTTTTATTTTCGGGAGATAATTTATTTAGAGAATCTATTGGAAGAACTGATTTTCCCAAAGGGGATATGCACTCTTTGATTACCACCATTAAAGAAAGACTTTTTAATCTGCCTGAAGATGTAGTCGTTTATCCGGGACATGGAGAAATGACTACTATCGGATATGAAAAATCATACAATCCATATACTAGTGGAAGTGGATGGGATGAATAGTAATGATTAGATTTGAATTAATAGGTCATAATTATGGATATGAAATAGAGCATATAATAAAATCTTATGAACCCCATATAAAGGATGTCCGTATCAGAAGTATTTTAAAAGATAACATATGTAGAGCTGAGATTTATCGTAGTAATAAACTACTGACCTTTAAGGAATACAAAATTTCAACCAATAGAAAAGAGCAAAAACAGTACTTAATCCGTGTACTTTATCACACCCTTCGGGATTTCACTAAACAAGAAATGCCCTGGGGTATTTTAATAGGTATAAGGCCAACAAAGATTATTCATGAAATGTTAAAACAAAAAATGCCCTGGGAAGATATTGAGAATCGGTTGTTAGAGTTTTATAACATTAGAGAAGATAAAGTTGATCTTATGATAGAAGTAGCAAAAAAAGAAAAAGGAATTTTGGAAAAAAACAAAGAAGGAGAAATAAGTATATATATAGGTATTCCTTTTTGTCCCTCTAAATGTCTTTATTGTTCCTTTACCTCCTATGCCATTGAAAATAGAACAAATCAAGTTGAAGGGTACATTGATACCTTGGAAAAAGAAATAATTTTTGGAGGAAAATACAGTAGGCAAAAGCCTGTAAGAAGTATTTATATCGGTGGGGGAACTCCGACATCGCTAAATGAGGTGCAATTTGAAAGGCTCTTAAGAATGGTTAATAATAATTTTGATATTAAAAATATCGAGGAATTCACGGTAGAGGCCGGAAGACCAGACACGATTACTAAAAAAAAGTTAGAACTACTAAAGGAGTACAATGTAAATCGAATTTCAATTAATCCTCAAACGATGCATAATGCTACATTAAAGCGAATTGGTAGAAACCATACTACCGATGATATAATAGAAACATTTCATTTAGCAAGAAAAATGGGACATAATAATATTAATATGGATCTTATTATAGGTCTTCCTGGTGAAAAAATTGGCGAGGTATCCACAACTATTGAAGAAATTAAAAAATTAAATCCCGACAGCATTACAGTTCATACGATGGCTATCAAAAGGGCATCTAGGTTAAGAGAAACCCTAGACTCTTATAATCTTACAGCTGCCGAGGAAATAGAAAAAATGATAGCCGTAACGAGTAAGGGGGTCAGAGATATGAATATGAGCCCTTATTACCTCTATAGACAAAAAAACATGCTGGGGAACTTTGAAAATGTAGGTTATTCAAGAATGGGGAAAGAGTCAGTTTATAATGTAGAAATCATGGAAGAAAAGCAAACTATTCTTGCACTAGGGGCAGGAGCGATAACAAAGGTAGTAAATAATAAAACAAACAAAATAGAACGGATACCTAATGTTAAGAATGTAGAAGAATATATAAACAGGGTAGAGGAAATGATTATTAGGAAGAAAGCTGGATTTAAAAACCTTGACAATAAATTTTATAATGAATAAAATATTAATAATCATAAATAGAATAATTATAAAACGTTAAGAGGAAAAGTAGAATATTTATTTCTTTTACAGAAAAAAAGACCTAGGCTGAGAGTCTTTAAAAGAAGGTATATTTGAAAGACATCCTTAAGTGACAATCTGAACTATAGTAGGATTGAACGGCTCGTTCCCGTTATAAAACGAAAAAGAGGAATTATCATTCAAACAGGGTGGCACCGCGGAAAAGCTTCCGTCCCTGACAACTATTGTCATGGACGGAAGCTTTTTATTGCAAACAATGCAGTATAGCTAAATTTATAAGGCAAAAGGAGGAAGGATATGTTAACAAAGGCTCCCAGAGGAACCAAAGACTTTTTCGGCGATGAAATAAAGGCATGGCAGGAAGCAGAAAACAATATTAGAAATTTATGCAGTGATTTCGGATATCAAGAAATCAGAACCCCTATATTTGAACATACAGAGCTTTTCCAAAGGGGTGTAGGAGAAACAACGGATATAGTACAAAAAGAAATGTACAGTTTTCAGGATAAAAAGGGTCGCAACATTACCCTAAAGCCTGAAGGAACAGCAGGGGCGGTAAGGTCATACCTAGAGCAGAAGATGTATGCGAATGCCCAACCTACAAGACTGTATTATATTACCCCAGCTTTTAGGTACGAAAAACCCCAAGCGGGACGAATGAGACAGTTCCACCAATTCGGGATTGAAATGTTGGGAGCAGAATCTCCGACCGCTGATGTCGAGGTTATTACTGTTGCTGCAGAACTCTTAGCCCGTATGGGTATATCTAAAGTAAAACTCCATATAAACAGTTTAGGAGGCCCAAGTTGTCGTAAGAACTATAATGAAAAATTAAGGACATATCTTGGGGAAAATCTAAATACCCTTTGTAGTACCTGCCAAGAAAGATTTGAAAAAAACCCCCTAAGGGTTCTAGATTGCAAAAATGAAACCTGTAAACAAATAGTATCTAAAGCTCCAACAGTATTAGAGACTTTAGGAGAAGAATGCAGAGGCCATTTTGAAACGGTTAAAAGCCTACTTCATGAAATAGGTATCGAATATACCGTAGATCCTGGTATTGTAAGAGGGCTAGACTATTATACAAGAACGGTATTTGAGTTTATTTCTACAGATATAGGGGCGCAAGGGACAATCTGTGGGGGAGGGAGATACAACAATCTAGTAGAAGAACTAGGAGGCTCTCCCACCCCGGCAGTTGGATTTGCTGTGGGACTTGAAAGACTTATGATGGTTATTGAAGCTGAAAACGGAAAAAAGGATTACCTACAGAAAAAAGATATATTTATAGGTTCCATAGGTGATGTGGCTAAACTTAAAGCCCACAGCTTAGTGTATAAACTTCGAAAAGAGGGAATCTCAGCTGAAGCAGATCATTTTAATAAAAGTGTTAAGGCCCAAATGAAATATGCGGATAAAATAGGAGCAAAATACTCTATGATTCTTGGGGATGATGAGATAAATACGGGGAAAGCAGTTATTAAAAACATGCAAACAAAAGAACAAATAGAAGTAGAGATTTCGAATATAGTAAGCATTCTTGTATCATTGCTATGAAAACAATAGCGGTTGTGTTATAGAGATGTGAATATTTTAAGTAGGAGCGATTTTCACGCTAACCTGTAATATTGAATTGATTAGGAGGATATGTATGGGAGAATCAATGGTAGGTCTAAAGAGAACCCACTACTGTACCCAAGTAAAAGAAAATTTTATTGGCGAAGAAGTAGTAGTAATGGGGTGGGTACAAAAAAGAAGAAATTTAGGCAGTTTAATATTTATAGATTTAAGAGATAGAAGTGGAATTTTACAAGTTGTTTTTGATGAAAACGATATAAACGAAGAGGGCTTTAGAAAGGCAGAAACCCTAAGAAGTGAATTTGTAATAGGAGTAAGGGGGAAGGTTCGTAAAAGGGAGAGCATTAATCCTAATATAGAAACGGGATATGTAGAAATTATAGCAACAGAACTTCTTATACTTTCCGAAGCAGAAACTCCACCCTTTGCCATAGAAGAAAATAGCTCAGTAAAAGAGGATCTTCGTCTTAGATATCGGTATCTGGACCTTAGGAGACCCGATTTACAAAAAAATCTTATGCTTAGGCATAGGGTCGCACAATCTGTAAGGACTTTTTTAGACAATGAAGGTTTTCTAGAAATAGAAACCCCTATGCTTGCTAGGAGCACTCCGGAAGGAGCAAGGGATTACTTAGTACCAAGCCGTATTCATCAAGGAGATTTCTACGCCCTTCCACAATCTCCACAAACTTTTAAGCAACTTTTAATGGTGTCAGGTTTTGATAGGTATTTCCAAATTGTAAAATGTTTTAGGGATGAGGACTTAAGAGCTGATAGACAGCCTGAGTTTACACAAATTGATATGGAATTATCCTTTGTGCAAGTGGAGGATGTTATAGATATTAATGAAAGACTTCTCAAAAAGGTATTTAAGGATGCTATAGGGATAGACATTCCATTGCCCATTCCAAGGTTGACTTATCAAAAAGCTATGGATAGATTTGGTAGTGATAAACCTGATATCCGTTTTGGTATTGAGCTTACGGATATTTCTGAAGTGGTTAAAGATAGCGGTTTTAAAGTATTTGAAGGAGCAATCCAAAATGGCGGGAGCGTGAGGGGAATAAATGCCAAGGGTTGTGGAAACTTCCCAAGAAAGCAGGTAGATTCCTTAGTTGAGGTAGGGAAAACCTATGGAGCAAAGGGAATAGCATGGATTTCCCTTGGAGAAGATGGAAACCTTAAGTCAAGTTTTACAAAATTTCTGTCAGAAGATACTACCAAGGCTATTTTAGAGATTATGGATGCAGAAAATGGAGATCTCTTATTGTTTTGTGCAGATAAAAATTCAGTTGTATATGATGCCTTGGGAAATCTTCGTTTAGAAGTAGCAAAACGCTTGGAACTTACGGAAAAAGGTGATTTTAACTTTGTATGGATAACTGAGTTCCCACTTCTTGAGTGGGATGAAGAAGAAAAAAGATTTGTGGCTAAGCATCATCCATTTACAATGCCAATGGATGAAGATATTAAACTTTTAGATACAGACCCAGGCAAGGTACGGGCAAAGGCCTATGATATCTGCCTTAACGGGGTGGAATTAGGTGGAGGAAGTATCCGCATCAATCAAACAGATATTCAGGAGAAGATGTTTTCTGTCCTAGGATTTACTAAAGAGGCGGCTTATAAGAACTTCGGATTCTTACTTAATGCATTCAAATACGGAGTACCACCTCATGGAGGATTAGCCTACGGCCTTGATAGAATGGTTATGCTTATGGCTGAGGAAGACAGTATCAGAGATGTAATAGCCTTCCCTAAGGTAAAGGATGCCTCTTGTCCAATGACAGAAGCGCCGGGAAAGGTTTCCGAGAAACAATTGGATGAATTGGGATTAAAGGTTGATTTGAAATAAAAATGATTCTCTCATAGAGAGAATCATTTTTATATTTTTTTATATGAAGCAGACTTTTTCATTGGAATGAAGTATATATAGATAAAGGATTACACGACAACAAAAAAGTGTGGCAATATAGGAGGAGTAAAGTATGAGTAATAAAAAGAATAGGACATTAATCGGAATTATTATAGTGGTGATAGGGTTGTTTTCTTTAGTAAATCAGTGGATTCGTCTGCCATTTATTAATGCAAATAACTTATTGCTATTATTTGTGGCCACGGCATTGATTTTGCTCTATTACACAAAAAAAGAAACTTGGGCATTGGTAGTAGGAACAATCACTGGTTTTTTTGGCATCTTAGGGGTCTTTCCTAACATTCACATTAATACAGCTACATTTATAGCACCTTCAGTCTTTATTATGCCGGGAATCATTTTTATGGTCTTGTATTTTTCAAAAAGGAATATAGGGCTTTTGGTTCCTGCTTCGATTTTGATTTGGTTTGGCATATTTGTCTTTTTAATAATAAGTGGAATAGCGCGTGGAATGATGGTTCCTGCAGTATTTTTTGGAAGTATGGGGGCATCATTTGTATCAATGTATATTTTAGGATATCCTAAAATAGGAAAATGGCCTCTTATTCCTGGAGGAATATTGCTCTTATTTGGTTTTATGTTTTTTGCCGGTGTTTCTGCAGGTTTTATTGTAAGATTTATGCCAAAATTAATCCCCGTTATCTTAATATTTATCGGTCTTTTCATAGTGGTAAAAGGTAGAAAATCTCAATAAGTCTATAATTGACAAAGAAACATTGAAATAGTAGAATAAAATTAGGGGCGGACATTGTTCGCCCATAATTTTTTTAATGAGTAAGGAGACAAGATATGCTACATCCATTTTCAAGAACCGAGCTTCTTTTAGGACAGGGAGCAATGGAAAAATTGTATAAGAGTAAGGTTGCCGTATTTGGTGTAGGGGGAGTAGGAAGTTACGTAGTAGAAGGTTTAGCCCGTTCGGGTATTGGTAAATTTATTCTAGTAGACAACGATACGGTTTGTATTACTAATATCAACCGTCAACTCCATGCCACTACTAAAACCGTGGGTCAACCTAAGGTAGAAGTAATGAAAAATCGTATATTAGAAATAAATCCTAAAGTAGAAGTAATAACTCATCAAACCTTTTTTCTCCCGGAAACTTCTGATAAGATTATCGATGAAGATTGTGATTATATAGTAGATGCCATCGATACAGTAACCGGGAAAATAGAATTGGTACTTCAGGCAAAAAAAAGAAATATACCGATTATAAGTTGTTTGGGAGCAGGAAATAAGCTAGACCCCACAAGATTTGAAGTGGATGATATATATAATACCTCTATCTGTCCCTTGGCAAAGATAATGCGAAAAGAATTAAGAGGCAGGGGAATCGATACTTTAAAGGTGGTATATTCAAAGGAATCTCCTATCATGCCGAAAGAAGACGATGAATTAGCCCTTAGGGATTCACATCAAAATCCTATAAGTAAAAGGCGAATTCCAGGAAGTGTTTCTTTTGTCCCGTCTGTTGCGGGGTTGATTATTGCCGGTGAAGTCCTTAAAGATTTGATTTCTAATAGATAGTAAAGGCGGTATGGTATGAAAGAATTAGAAAAAGGAGAAATCGGAAAAGTAATTGATGTACGGGAAAAGTTCATTAGTGTAAGCATGATAAGAAATGAGGCTTGCCAAAAATGTGGTGCCTGCACCCATGGATATAAAGCCGAGGAAATGATATTAGAGGCTGATAATTTGTGTAGTGCAAAGATAGGGGATTGGGTAGAAATTGATTTGGAGTATTCGGACTTTCTTAAGGCTACATTTATTATGTATGGAATACCTTTGATGTCATTGTTTATTGGCTTTTTCCTAGGGTATTATGGTTCCATATATTTGGGTTACGAAAACATACAAGAACCCGCAGGGATAGTCAGTGGTTTTATATTTATGGCTATTTCTTATCTATGGATTCGTTTAAGAGAAAAAAGATGGCAAAGCCAAAATTATCGTCCGGCAGCAGTGAAAATTGTAAAAAAATAATATGAAAAGTAAGCAAACCTCCTTTTTTTTCATATAATGAAGAAAGGAGGTTGTATTTATGAGAAAAAGATCGGTATATTACTATTTAAGAGGATATAATTGTACCCAATGCATTATAAAGGCTGCAGAAGAACGTTATAATTTGGACATCCCTAAGGAGTGTTATGATTTATGCAAAGGTTTAAATGTTGGATTAGGCATTGGCGGCACTTGTAACCTTATTTCTGCCGCTACCATGGTTTTTGGATTGCTCTTTGATGAAAGAACTGTAAGGAGGTTGAGGATTCGCTTTATTGACACATTTCAAAGTAATTATAAGGCAGTTAATTGCAGCCAGCTAAGAAAACTAAGAGATTGTCAAAATAACTGCAGTTATATAATAGGTGAGGCGGCATACCTAATAGAAAAACTTATTGAAAATGAAGAAAAGGCTCTTAATTAGTATGTTCTTCTTCGAAATTGAACAATCTTTTTAAAAGTGATGTCTTATTTCGCTTGGTTTCATTGTTTTCATCGGTTGTAATAATAAGCGGGGCTTTTCTAAGCTCTAGTTCTTGTTTTAATATATTTATACCCTTTTTTTGGGCAACAATTTTTTCTTCTAATACTTTTATATCATCATCTCTTTCTTTAAGTTTTTTCTCTAAGCTTTTGGTTCTTTCCTTTAAGGCTAAAAGCTCATTTTTTTGACCTTCTTCAGATTTGCGAAATTCATATGTAGTTTGCGAAAAATCTTGATTTTTTACTTTAAGAGTATACTTTAACTGGGCTATTTGGCTATCTTTTTCCCTTAATTGTTTTTTACATAGATAAACCTCTTCGTAAACTTGGCTAAGATGAAATTTTATTTCATTTAGATAAGTATCAACCTTTTCAGTAACGGGAACAAAGGTTTCTTCAAATTGCATCGAATTTCCTCTTAAGGCTGGGAAAATATCAGGAATAATGAGGAATTTTATCTGGTCTTGTGAATAAATATATATTTCATTTGCACACAGGTGTTTTTTTTCATTATGAAAATTACTTTGATAGTGGGTTTTAATAGGTATTTCTTGAGAATCACTAAGGTGAATAGAAGGGCTCGAAAAGCTATTACCAAAATCCGTTGAATAACTGCTATATAGTTTTCCATCCCATACCCAAGCAGCCCATAAATGATTATCCATCATAAATAAGGAGCAGGAAGAGATATTTGGCTTTTCAAATAACCTTTGGGGTTCTTTCCATTCCAACCCATGCTGAGGTCTATAAAATAAAGTAGAATAATGTTTTTCCTGTTTTATATAAAGGCTATGGATAGTATTGTTATTTAATAATATTGAGTTATCAGTATAGGAAATACTACTAATAGCAAAGGAATAAAATTCGCTCCAACTCCCAGTTTCTATAGGTTGCTTTTTATATCCTAATTGGCAATTATTTTGACCTTTTTGATAAAAAAGAAATATATTGTCGACAGAATCCTTATATACCGAGAAAGGTCGATTTTCGAGGGGTTTAATGTAGTCTATAAGGGAAGGTGCATTCCATTGGGCGTTTTTAATGGATACCTGCTGTACTAAGGCATGGCGGGAGGGATTATTGGGGTCTTTTAGATTATAAAACAAAGAAAGATTATCTCCTTGAATAATAGCATCAAAATGAAGGGAATCTAAAAAGCCGGTTTTACTATATAAAAGTATCTGAGATACCCATTTATCTGGAGAATGCTGATATAAAAGGATATTTCCTGAAGTATCTTGACAAAACAAGTAAATCATATCTTTATTATCTAGATATACCGAAAAATTTTTGGTTCCTTCCTTGAAAATTATTTGTTTTTTAGACCAACTATCGTAGGTATAAGTCATACAACATATGCCATCGATAAAATCATGGAAAAAAGCCCAAAGGATACCCTTATTTTGTTTTACAACATAGTAATTTACTCTTTCTTTAATCATTTTGTATCTTCCTTCCTAGGTAGCGGGGCCTGTTCGAACTATTTTTATTTAGGGCGAACAGAGTTCGCCCGCTTCCCCAAATATACTTTGATATTTAATTATATTCTGTTTACTGGAATAATAGTACAACCTATTCTTTGACAGTTATATTTTTTTATCAAGCTTAGTATCTTCATCTTTTGTAGGCATAGGGGACATTTCTTCTTCATCTATTATTTCAGTTGTATCCACTTCTTTTTTTAGCTCGATGGACTTTTCTAGCTGTTTGGCTCTTTTCTTATAGAATTCTATCTCACTTTTGGACTGATTGTATAAATTCCTCCATTTCTTTCCTTCATCCTGTATTTTTGTAGCAAGGTCTGCCAGTTCATTATATTTATCTGTAATTTCTAATTGAATCTGATTTAGATATTCCAATTGTTCTTTAAGGGTTGCGTTTTCTTCCTCCAATTTTGTTTTTGAAACTGAAATCTTTAATTGATTTTTAATATTATTAAGGTATAGTTTAAGTTCCGTATTAGGAGATATATTAGAATGAATTCCATCCATATCCATACTATTTAAAACAGCAAACTTAGGAATGGGACTGCTTATACCATAAAGCTGATTGCAAATAAGGGATGATTCTAGTCCATGGCAGATGCTAAGGGAATGCAGTGATATATCAGAGTCCTGCATGGAGGTATGAATAGGTGCCGAAAAGCTAACACCTCCGTCTACTGATAAGATAGCCTTGCATATATTATTTTCAATCCAGTTTATCCATAGCGAATCTCGGTATACTAAAAAAACAGGTTGAAAGGGGTAACCACAGGAATATAACAGCTCCGATTTAGACCATTCTCTGTTCATATACTTATATAGTAACTGATACTGACCATATTGTTCTTGGATATAGATTAAGTGATATAGACCTTTTGCATCAACAGTTAATTTACAATAAGTAATAGGAAATGCTGAAGTAACGGGAGTAAAAAGATGTTCCCATTGTCCTTTGTTATTGCCTAGGGAATTAACGTTGATACTAAAATCCTGCTCATCCTTATTAATCATGGTCAGGATGAGGGTCTTTTTATGTTTGATTAAATCATAATTAAGATTACGGCTATAAAGAGTTCCTAGGGTTTGGGGAGTGGAAAGCGGTTCCTTTATTACATGATGAATAAGTTCAGGAGTTTGCTCAGAAGGATGATCCGCGTAATAAAATAAATGAATCTGATTATTTAGAGCTAAGGCTGATAGGTTGCTTATTTTAAATTCATTATTGGAATCATCTAAAACAATATCCTTTAGTATCTTGTCAGAGGATTGTCTAAGATGTAGAATCTGATTTCTATTATTTTTGGCTATAACATGAAAGTCATCATTTTCGTCAAAAAGCGCGGTATATTCATAGGAACCATTTGATAGTAAAAGATTTGGCCGGGATACTTTTTCCTCCATGAAAGTTTGATAATATAAGCCATTTCTTGGGCTATAATCGACTACCACTAAACCTTGATTTGAAAGTTTCAAAAAACAAGACATAAGTGACCTCCTAAAAATTCCTTATCAAGTAATATATATTCTAAAGAAGTCTATTTATGATATAAGAAGAAAAAATATAATGTTAATAGTAACCAAATCGACAATTTTCACATAGTATATTATTGAAATTAAATTTAATTAGGAGGGAAAGTTTATGGCATGTTGTGGTAAAAATCAAACAAAAGGTAAAATATTGCAAAGACCTACAGCAGGGGAATGCCCGGTATGTAAGCCGATAGATATTAATCCGGCAGAAGATGCTTGTGTATGCCCACCACTCGGAGAACCTAGACTATTAACTGTTGCAGCGCCGGTTGTATTTGACGAATGTGGAATTAATATTTGTAGAGTTGTTGACAACCTAGAAGACTTATTCCCNGATGTAAACTTTGAAGGTGTATCAGGTATCGAACTTCGGGTTATCGATATTGATTTCAACTTTGATGAAGAAGATGGCTCTAGCGTAACACCATTAGCAAGAAGACCAAATTGTGCAAGGGTTTTCTTGACAGAAATAGATGTTACCTTTGAAGCTAAGCTAATAGGAAATAACTGTCAGATAATTGATAATCAATGCTTTACCATACAATATCTACCCGGTGATGACCAAGATCCTTATTTCGATGATGATACTAACCCAATCTCTGTTGCTGTTGACATGTATACCCCTTATGGAGTTTCCTATGGGCAAAATGGAGACTGTGTACCAGTGGTTAATTTCTTAGGATTCATGGAAAATGGAGATGATGGCAATAATGCACTTCGTCAAGGTCTTGTTGCTCAGGCGCTAGGTAAAGTGGTTAATCTTGATATTGATTCTCTAACTGCAGCCATAGGGCTTACTATTTATCTTAAGGCTATCTATTATGTACAATATAAAATACCTCATAAGGGCCTATGTGTTCCACCGAAATGTATTCCTGTTGAAGTTGAAGCAGAAAATGCTTGCCTTGACTTTGTTGAAGGAAATCTTCTTGAACAAAGCATTCAACCTCTTGAAGTTTGCTGCAAACCTCAATCTTTTAAACCTGGCTTTAAAGGGGTAGATGATCCAACCCCATCAGAAGATTGTGCGAAGAAAAGATGCTAAATAAGAAAAGGAACGGGTTATACCGTTCCTTTTAGTGATTGACTACCGATACTGCCTTTACATAGCATTTTTGATAATATGCCTGCGATAGGTTATCAATTTTTACTCCCTTTGATGTAGTGGCATGGATGAAGCGATTATTGCCTATATACAGACCAACATGGGAAATCTTACCGCTATTTTTGCCAGAAGTATCAAAGAAAATCAAATCTGCAGGACTTAAATCTCCTTTCTTGATGGATTTTCCATCTTTTATTTGATCGTGGGAATTTCGATGTAAAGAGATATCAAAGTTATCCATAATGGCCTGAGTAAAGCCAGAACAATCCACACCATCTCTTAGACTTTGTCCCCCATAGCGATAGGGGGTACCTATAAATTGTTTTGCATAACTTACAATTTCTCTTCTTAGTAGATCTTCACTAGTGGGAGAGATTGTCTCAGGCAATAGTTCAAGTTTGTATCCTTCTATGTACATTGAATAGATCCATGCATTTTCATTTCTATGTCTTATTTGATACCATTTGCCGCATTTTCCCGTGATTATTAGAATATCATGGTAATTAACTCTTCCTAAGATATTAGAATATGTATCGGGATATTGTCTGATATTAATTCCATCTTGGGTTACCATTCCCCAGGTAAATCGCATATAGGAATTAGGGTCATGGGGTTTTGCATGTAACAGGGGGTAATTTAGAAATAATACCATCAAAAGGGCAAGAAGACCATTTGTCTTTAATCGACTTAGCTTTTTCATAATATCCTCCTATAATAAGTTAGCAAAAATACCACTTATTTCTTTATTATGAATAGATTCTTTCAAAAGTATTCCAATATGCATAAAAAAGTTTAAAATTAATGCATGAATCTTCTCATAAATCATATTTTTATTGAAAAGTGTTGATAATGATTGATTATGCAATTAAATAAATGATATTATAAGAGTGTAAATTGTAGATTGAATATTTATTTCACTTAGTGTATAAATATAAATAAGAATTTTGTTACCAAGGAGGACGGGTATGCATATTATATTTTTAGTGTTGTATATAATGACAATTATAGGAATAGGCATAATGAGTCGAAAAAAGGTAAAAGGGATTGATGGTTTTTTTCTGGGTAATAGGAATGTTCCCCCATGGATGAGTGCATTTTCATACGGGACAGCCTATTTTTCAGCAGTTATATTCATAGGATATGCGGGAAAGATAGGATGGAGTTCGGGTATCTCAACCTTATGGATTGTGGTTGGAAATACCGTAGTAGGAAGCTTTTTAGCGTGGCAAATATTAGGTAGAAAAACAAGAGAAATGACCCAGCGGCTTAATGTGTCTACAATGCCCCAGTTTATTGAAGTACGCTACCAAAGCAAGGCTTTAAAAATAGTGACTGCTGCCATTGTCTTTATATTTCTAGTTCCTTATTCTGCTTCTGTTTATAAAGGATTAAGTTATTTGTTCGAAGAATTATTTGGAATGTCAACAGTTACAGCTATTCTTATTATGAGCATTTTAACAGCTATATATTTGTTTCTTGGAGGATTTGTGGCAGCTACGATTGCCGATTTTATTCAAGGAATTATTATGATAATTGGTGTTATATTAATGTTATTTTTCATAATTAACAATCCGACAGTTGGGGGAGTTGCTAATGCTTTTGAAAAATTAAGAAGTATTGATTCTAATCTTATGAATCCTATTAATCCCCCGGGAGGAATAGGAACAATACTGTCCCTAGTTATTCTTACCAGTTTAGGTAGTTGGGGACTTCCACAGATGGTACATAAGTTTTATACTATAAAGGACGAAAAATCCATTGTATCGGCAAAATGGGTTTCCACGGGATTTGCTCTACTTGTTGCCTTTGGGGCATATTTTACAGGGGTCTTGAGTAGATTATTCTTCCCCAATGTTATGCCTATGGTAGATGGGGTTGCAAATCCAGATATGATTATTCCGCAAGTATTTGCTAATACCCTACCGAATTTTGTATCTGCTATTATATTGATTTTGATTTTATCGGCTTCTATGTCTACCTTAGCCTCTTTGGTTCTAGCATCCAGCTCTGCGGTAGCTTTGGATTTAATAGAGGGAGCCTTATTTCCTAAGATTAATAAAAACAAGTTAATGATTATTATGAAATTCTTATGCGTTCTTTTTGTAGTACTTTCTTTTATTATAGCCATTACACCAAATCATGTCTTATCTTTAGCTGCTCTTTCTTGGGGAGTTGTATCGGGGTGTTTGCTTGCTCCGTACTTATTAGGATTGTATTGGGAAAAGGTAACGAAAACAGGAGTTTGGGCAGGAATTATAACAGCTATTGTGTTGGTAGTTGGAGGGGCGCTTATAACTAATATGGATCCTAGTCTTACTCCGCTACTCAGCTGCTTAGGGATTATAGTTCCCTTGGTGATAGTTCCCGTCGTAAGTCTTGTAACGAAAAAATATGAAGAAAGCCATTTAAATCTTATTTTTAATAAGAATAAAATAAATCTCTTGAAAAAAGAAAGGATGGCAACAGATGATTTGGTCTAGGGAAGAAACGCTAGGAAGAGAGAAGATGGAAGAAATCCAGATAAAAAGACTTAAAAATACCATAAAAAGAGTATATGATAAGGTTCCTTTTTATAGACAAAGGCTGGATGAAATAGGAATTACCCCTGAAGATATTCATTCTTTAGAAGAGCTTAAAAAAATACCTTTTACGGAGAAAGAAGATTTAAGGGAACATTATCCTTTTGGATTGTTTGCCGTACCAAAAAAAGAATTGGTAAGAGTCCATGGTTCTTCGGGTACGACGGGAAAGCCCACTGTTGTAGGCTATACAAGAAATGATTTGAATATGTGGACAGAACTTACGGCCCGAATGGCAGCTACTGCAGGGGCAACCGATGAAGATGTAGCACAAATTGCCTTTGGATATGGATTGTTTACTGGGGCTTTTGGGCTTCATTATGGACTTGAAAAAATAGGAGCCATGGTTGTACCTATGTCTTCCGGAAATACCGAAAAACAGATTATGCTTATGAAAGATTTTGAAACAACACTTCTTGTCAGTACCCCATCCTATGCACTTCATATAGCAGAAGTAGCTGAGCAAATGGGAATTGACCCAGTTACTGATTTGAAAATAGGATTGGGCCTATTTGGTGGAGAAGGTCATACGGAAGAAATGAGAAGACAATTAGAAAAAAAATGGGGAATGATAGCTACAGAAAATTATGGAATGAGTGAGCTAATAGGCCCTGGGGTTTCGGGAGAATGTCAATACAAATGCGGAATGCATATTGCAGAAGACCATTTCATTGCCGAAATAATAGATCCTGTTACTGAGGAAGTATTACCCTTAGGAAAGAAAGGGGAACTGGTTATAACCACAATTACAAAAGAAGCCCTTCCCCTTCTTAGATATAGGACAAAGGATATTACATATCTGATTGAAGAAAAATGTGAATGCGGAAGAACCCTTATTAGGATGGCAAAGGTTCAAGGTAGAAGTGATGACATGTTAATCATAAGAGGAGTAAATATTTTTCCGTCGCAAATAGAAAGCGTTTTGGTGGGTATGGAAGAAATAGGTCCTCATTATGAAATAATTGTAAAGAAAAAAGGATATATGGATACCTTAGAGTTAAATGTTGAGCTAATTGATGGACGACTTTTAGAAAGATACAGCAAATTACAGGCACTTAAAGATAAAATCAGCCATAACCTTAGGACGGTCTTAGGAATTGATGCCAAAATAAATCTTGTAGAACCAAAAACCCTAAAAAGATTCGAGGGTAAAGCAAAGAGAGTTATAGACCTGCGTTAGATGCACTTTGTTTCATTCGAAATGACATGTCTTGGCTTATATGATATGTGAGCCTATATTCTCACTAGTGTAATACTATAAAAAGCGACAACTTTACGGAGGGATTATATGAAAAAACTAATATTAGGAAATGAGGCCATAGCCAGGGGGGCCTATGAAGCCGGGGTAAAAGTAGCAACAGCATATCCGGGAACCCCTAGTACTGAAATAACCGAATTTATTGCCAAATACGATGAAATTTATGCAGAATGGTCTCCCAATGAAAAGGTGGCAATGGAAGTAGCCATAGGGGCCTCCATGGGGGGAGCCAGGGCCATGGTTTCCATGAAGCACGTAGGAGTAAATGTGGCTGCAGACCCCCTATTTACTGTAGCTTATACGGGGGTAAATGGGGGATTAGTAGTTTTAGTAGCTGATGATCCGGGAATGCATAGTTCCCAAAATGAGCAAGATAGCCGCCATTATGCAAGAGCTGCCCATATTCCGATGCTTGAGCCTTCTAATAGTCAGGAAGCAAAGGACTATGTCAAGCTAGCATTTGAACTTAGTGAACAATATGATACACCTATTTTTGTTCGTATGACAACCCGCATTTCCCATGCGCAAAGCATTGTGGAATTTGGTGAAAGACAAAACATAGAATTAAAGCCATATGAAAAAAACATACAAAAGAATGTTATGATGCCGGGAATGGCAATAAAAAGACATGTAGTAGTTGAAAATAGAATGAATAAGATGGCTGCAGATGCTAATGAATTTGATATTAATAAAGTGGAATGGGCTGACAAAAAAATTGGGGTTATTACCAGTGGTATAGCTTATCAGTATACAAAAGAAGCTCTACCAGAAGCTTCGGTACTAAAACTGGGGCTGGTACATCCCTTACCCAAAAAGTTAATTAAAGATTTTGCTAAGGAAGTAGAAACCCTTTATATTGTAGAGGAATTAGAACCAATCATAGAAGATCAAGTAAAAAGCTGGGGAATATCTATCATAGGAAAAGAAGTGTTCTCAGTTCAGGGAGAATTGTCCCCAAGAAAAATACAAAAAGCAGTTTTAAACACAGAAAAAAATATCAAAGCCCCAGAAAAACTTCCGGGACGTCCACCTGTACTATGTCCAGGATGCCCCCACAGAGGAATGTATTATGTTCTAAAAAAACTAAAACTTAATGCTACAGGAGATATTGGCTGTTATACCTTGGGGGCCCTTCCACCACTAGAAGGAATTGATACCTGTGTTTGTATGGGGGCTAGTATAGGTATGGCCCATGGGATGGAAAAAGCAAGAGGAAGAGAATTCTCTAAGAATTGGGTTGGAATTATTGGAGATTCCACATTTATTCATTCAGGAATCACAGGATTGATTGATATAGTATATAACAAGGGAATGTCCACAGTTATCATTTTAGATAACTCAACCACAGGAATGACAGGGCACCAAGATAATCCAGCGACGGGAAGAACTATCAAAGGGGAAGCAGCGCCTATTCTAAACTTAGTAGAATTATCTAGAGCTGTAGGAATCAAAAATGTAAGGGTAGTGGATCCATTTGACTTAAAAGAAGTAGAAACCGTATTAAAAGAAGAAACAAATAGAGATGAACCATCTGTTATAATTGCTAGTAGGCCCTGTGCATTATTAATCAAAACAAGGGAACCAGCATATAAGATTAACGATAATTGTATACAATGTGGATTATGTTTAAGATTAGGTTGCCCTGCAATTGAAAAACAGGATGGTAAGATTGTTATAAACGATGCTCTTTGTAATGGATGTGGGCTTTGTACAAGAGTTTGTAAAACTGCTGCAATCGTAAAGGAAGGTGAGTAGAATGAACACAAGAAATATACTAATCGTGGGGGTTGGGGGACAAGGTACCCTTTTGACCAGCAGAATAATAGGGGATGTAGCAATAAACAAAGGCTATGATGTTAAAATGTCTGAAGTCCATGGAATGGCCCAAAGAGGAGGCAGTGTTGTCACCCATGTGAAATATGGAAATGAGGTATATTCACCTTTAGTTGAAGAAGGCTGTGCTGATATACTCTTAGCTTTTGAAAAATTAGAGGCTCTACGGTGGATTCATTATCTAAAAGAAGATGGGATTGCCATAGTAAATGAGCAGGAAATAAACCCCATGCCAGTTATTACGGGAGCAGCAAAATACCCTGATAATACCATAGAAAGAATAAAAGAGGCTTGTAAAGACACCTATGTTGTTGATGCCCTTAAGATAGCAAAAGAATTAGGCAATATGAGGGTATTAAATACGGTGCTTCTTGGAATGCTAGCAAAGCACCTAGGACTTCCAGAAGAAGAATGGAATGCAGCAATCGAAAGAACTGTGCCCCCTAAAACCATAGAAATAAATAAAAAGGCATTTTTAACTGGCTACCAATTATAAAGAATGGAGGGCTTTCTATGTTAATGAAACAAATCTCTGTATTTGTTCAAAACCAAAAAGGCAGGCTGGCGAAGATTACTAGAATACTTACAGAAAATGGAGTAAATATAAGTGGAACATGTCTAGCTGACACTACTGAATTTGGAATACTTAGGATGGTAGTGGATAAACCGAACAAAGCCCTAGAAGTAATAAAAGAAGCCGGATTTACAGTCAATACTACGGAAATATTTGCAGTAGCTGTACCCCATACCCCCGGCGGATTAAATGAAGTATTAAACTTTTTAGATGAAGAAGACATAGGAATAGAATATCTATATTCCTTTACCCACAAAACCATCCACGAGGCATTGATTTTATTTTGTGTGGATGATCCAAAGAAGGCAATAGAAGTATTGCAGGAAAAAGGAATCAAAGTACTAAATCAAGAAGAAGTTTTTTCCTAGTTAAGCTAAAGTAGGGCGGGTTTTTATACCCGCCCATTATTTTTTTGATATTGATGGAAACGATGAAGTAAATATAATAGCAATAGCAATAACTCCAGCCACCTGTAATGTCTGTGCCCCATAAAATGCCGCATCCTCGAAATTTTGAGAAAGCATAGAATAAACTGTTCTATACATCCCTGCTCCAGGGACAAGGGGAATGATTCCTGATATTAAAAAGATAGTAACGGGAACTTTTCTTACCTTAGAAAAAAATTTAGATAATATACTTATTGTAAGAGAGCTAATGAAGCTAGATAATACTACAGAACTGCTAAATCCTAAAAAACTAAGATATATAACCCATCCTATAGCTCCGATGACCCCACAGTATAAAAGTTCTTTTTTCGAGATATTAAATAATATTCCAAAGAAAAAGGTGGCAAAGAATGTGCTTATAGTTTGGACAATCATATAACACCTCCTTGTAATACAAACCATATTTTAAGAGCTACCCCAACCCCTACTGCTATGGATACGGCAATAAAGAAAGCTTCTACACCTCTAGAAACGCCAGATAGCAAATCTCCCTCAATAGTATCCCGTATAGCATTAGTAATGGCTACTCCGGGAACGAGGGGCATGATAGAGCCTATAATAATTTGATCTAAATTTACCTGAAAGATAAATAAGGTTGATATAAGAGCTAATACTCCGATTAGGCATCCGCCTATTAAATCAACTAAGAATCTAGAGGCCTTTGCCTTGTTAAAATATAACTGCATAATTCCTAAACAAATCCCTATGGCAAATGAAACAAGAAAATCTATTAGAGTTCCTCCAAATACAAGAGTAAAAAATGAAGAAGCAAGCCCGGTTGCTCCGATAATAATATGGGATGGGTAGGGAGGGGTTTTATCTATTACATTTAGTTCATTTATTGCATGGGTAAGGGAAATTTTCCCTTCTACAAATTTTCTAGATAAATCATTTACTAAAGTTACTTTATCAAGGCGGATAGAGCGGTATTTGATTCTTTTAACGAGGGTTGTCATTTCTATAGATTTGTCGTCAATGGTAGCAAAGATACCTGTAGGGGTTACAAATGCTTCTATAACATCTAAATTATAAACAGAAAGAATCCTATGAATAGTATCTTCTACCCGGTAAGTCTCCGCACCACTTCTTAACATAATTTCCCCTGCCTGCATGGCAAATCTTAGCAACATTTTATGTTTCATAGCAGTACTCCTTTTTACTGAGCATTAATAATAAACTTTTTGATTATAGCAATGTCGTAAGTAATGCTTAGATGGTTTTTAAAATGCTTATAAATAATCTATATAGTATATACGGTTGGTACTGATATCAATCAATAATATTATACATTAACAATATAAAATTATAAATACTGGGGGGATACTTATTTGCTTGTCATTCTAAGGGCGGTGAAGAATCCTAGAAGATAAAAGTTCAAATTGACGAATAATTAAATATTATATATAGTACTATATATAATTGGCTCTGTTAACTTAGTATGAAAGAAATGAGATCTGAAAGGCCTCTGGTAGGTTTAAAAAAGGAAAAAAACCTACAAATGGAAACGACTATGTGTAAGA
>JGI24707J26582_10000484_pt1 | contig 30236 bp, 22 predicted proteins | sample BioPla1DNA1_FD_26582 | JGI IMG/M metagenome (IMG submission 26582)
GTGATAGTGCTGCAGCTGTCGGGCTTCAGTAGTCGAAGGACTATGCAGCAACAAGCCCTTATAGGGCTTTACATACCACTTGTTTTACAAGTGGTTATGATTTAGTGAAGTCTTTAAAGAATAATTTAAATATGAATTCAAGTATTGTAAATATAGCTTCTACTAGAGCATTTATGTCACAAAGAAATAGTGAAAGTTATGCGGCTAGTAAAGGAGGTTTAGTTGCGTTAACTCATGCATTAAGTATTAGTTTAAAAGGAAAATCTAGAGTTAATTGTATTAGTCCTGGGTGGATTGATGTTTCTAATAACGAAATATCAAAATCTGATAAATTACAACATCCAATAGAGCGGGTTGGAAAACCTGAAGATATTGCGGAAATGGTTATGTTTTTATGTAGTGACAAAGGTTCATTTATTGATGGTGAAAATATCATAATAGATGGTGGTATGAGTAAATTGATGATTTATCATGGTGATAATAATTGGAAGTATGGTATGGAGGAATAATAAAATGGAAGATTTAAAAAAATTACAAGATGATCTTTGGGGTTATGCGGAAACTGGATTTAAAGAATATAAGTCAGCAGAAGCGATGTGTAAATATTTAGAGAAAAAAGGGTTTGAAGTAAATAGAGGTATTTGTAATATGGATACTGCTTTTGATGCGGTTTATGGAAGTGGAAAACCGGTTATTGCAATACTTGCGGAATATGATGCATTAGACGGTATGTCTCAAGAAGCTGATGTAGCTGAGTATAAGCCTTTAAAAGATAGTACAACAGGACAAGGTTGTGGACATCATTTATTAGGTGTTGGGGCTATTAATGCATTTTTAGAGTTAAAGAAAATAATTGATGAGGAAAATTTAGAAGCGACAATTAAGCTTGTAGGCTGTCCTGCGGAAGAGGCTGGTAGTGGTAAAACTTATCTAGCAAGAGATGGTTATTTTGATGATGTTGATATTGCTTTAACATGGCATCCTTCTAATATAAGCTCTGTTTCTACAGGTTCTCATCAAGCTTGCATTCAATGTTATTTTAGATTTAAGGGTGTTTCTAGTCATGCGGCTGGATCTCCTGAACTAGGAAGAAGTGCACTTGATGCAGTAGAACTTACAAATATTGGTGTCAATTATTTAAGAGAGCATATTAGAAGTGATGAGAGAATTCATTATGCAATTACAAATACAGGGGGACATGCGCCTAATGTTGTTCAAGCAGAAGCTGAGGTTAGATATTTTGTAAGAAGTTCTACAGGTCCTAGAGTTAAAAAACTTTATGAAAGAGTTTGTAATGTCGCAAGAGGTGCTGCATTAATGAATGATACTGAACTTGAAATTATTTTTGATGAAGGCTTAGTTGATATTGTTCCTAACTTTACATTAGAAAAAGTGTTTAGAGATTCCTTTATTAAATTAGGAGTTCCAAAGTATACAGAAGAAGAAAGAGAGTATGCAAAGAAGTTTAAGGATACTTATGATGTTGATGTTCTTTTAAATCAAACATATGAAAATGTTAAAGATGTTAAAAAGTTAAAGAAAAATATCATAGAAAGTGAATTAAATGATTACTTTGTAGATAAAGATCATTCAGATGTTTGTTATATGGGTTCTAGTGATGTTGGAGATGTTAGTTGGGTAGTTCCTACAGCTCAAATTAATGTGAATTGTTTTAGTTATGGTGCTAGTGGTCATAGTTGGCAATGGGTAGCTCAAGGTAAATCTAGTATTTCTTTTAAAGGAGCAATACATGCGGGAATAATTATTGCGGATACTGCAAGAACGTTAATAAAAAATCCTAATTTAATTGAAAAAGCAAAAGAAGAATTAAAAGAAAGATTAGGAGATCAAGAATATGAATGCTTAATTCCTAAGGATGTGTTACCTCATGTCTATTAAAATAGGTATTGTTGGTTATGGAAATCTTGGTAGAGGTGTTGAAGCTTCCATATTAAAAAATAAGGATATGGAACTTGTCGCAATATTTTCTAGAAGAGATCCTAAAGAATTAAATAATGACAAAGCAGTATCTTATGATGATATAGAAAACTATATTGGTAAGATTGATGTAATGATAATGTGTGGAGGCTCTTTAACAGATGTGTTAAAGCAAGGCCCTTATGTGGCTAGTATGTTTAATACAGTTGATGCTTTTGATATTCATAATGAAATATATAATTATATGGAAACATTAGAAGAAGTTGGTAAAAAGTCTAATACTTTATGTATGGTTTCTACAGGTTGGGATCCAGGATTATTTTCTTACCAAAGATTATTTAGTGATGTAATATTACCTGATGGAGATTCTTATACTTTTTGGGGTAAAGGAGTTAGTCAAGGTCATTCTGATGCAATTAGAAAAGTTGATGGTGTATTAGATGCAAGACAATATACAGTTCCAAAAGAAGAAGTTAAATCAAAAGTATTAAATGGTGAAAGATTAAAACTTAATAATTTTGATAGGCATATTAGAGTTTGTTATGTAGTTGTAAAAGATGGTTTTGATAAATCTTTAATAGAAAAAAAGATTAAAGAAATGCCTAATTATTTCTTAGGTTATGAAACTATAGTTAATTTTGTGGATATTGAAACATTGAAAAAAGAACATAGTGGATTACCTCATGGTGGAAGAGTTATAAGACTAGGAGAATCTTCTAGTGATAATAAACAAATTATTGAATATGGATTAAAATTAGATTCAAATCCAGAATTTACAGGAAGTGTTATGGTCGCATGTGCTAGAGCTGTATATAGACTTTCTAAAGAAGGAAGAAGTGGGTCTATAATGATGATGGATGTTCCGTTGACTTATTATAGTATTAAGGATAGAAAAGACATTATTAAAGAATATATGTAAAGTCAGATTAAATCTGGCTTTTTTATTGAAAAAACAAATAAAAAATATAATGAAAAAATTATGGTTAATTAATAATTAAATCATTAGATAAAGCTAAATTAATAAGTGATAAAATATGATAAAATTATTTTAAATAAAGCTACATAACATAATAAAAACGGAGGTGAATTTTCATGAAAAAACTACTTTTACTTTTGGTTTTACTTTTAATATTTACAGGTTGTAAAAGTAATAGTGAATCTCAAATTGAAGCTAATAATAAAGAAAATGATATTGAATCTATTGAGCCTATTAAACCTATGGGATCTTCTGTTGAAGAAATCACAAAAGGTTTAAATGAACCTTTAAAAGAACCAAATGGAGAAACAAAAGAATTAATTGGATTAACCTATGATGAAAATGAACAAAGAGGTTTGGATGTTCTTGAAACAGGAGATAAAGGAGACTTTTTAAGTTACACCATAATATATACAGATTATAGTGAACCAATATATGAATATTGTAAACATGATGAAAAAGGTAATATGGTTGCTCATGGACTTAAATATTTTCAGAATCATAAGGATGGTATAGGATATCATGCTAATTATGTGTTTACTAGCGAAGGTGGTGCCGGTGGAGAAGCGAATCTTTATTACACTGAAGATTATGAAATAGTAGTACAATGGGAAGAAACACCAGGAAGTAGTGAAGGAATAGAGTATATTAACGGAGAACCAAAATATAAAATTTATGGAGCATTTTTTGAAGACTTATTAAATAATCTTACTAATAATTATAATGCGGAAGTAATATATGATAATAACGGTAATCCAATGTATATTAAAATGCTTTTACAAAAAGATGAAAAAGGGAATATTACATTTGATGGTGAGAAATCTTACTATTATGATGAAAATAATTTATTAATAAAATCTTCAGAAGATATGTTAAATTATCAAACAAGCAAAATGGGACAAAGAGTTATTGTTTATGAATATTATCCTTCTGGAAAGTTGTTTAGAGAAATAGATTATGGATTAGGTTCATATCAACCAAGTGTTACAGTATATTTTTATGATTCTTTAGAAAATTGTGATGCTTTATATTTAGAAAATGGAGTTAATGGAATAATAGAAAATAAAGTTAATGTGAATGTAAGAAAAGAACCAAATACAACATCTGAAATTCTTGGAAAATTAACAGAGTATAGTTTTTGGTTTAACTATACTAAAGTATATGATGGTTCTGATTATCAATGGTTATATGGAAGAGTGTATGATTATGATATTGATGGTTATTTAGAAGGTTGGATTGCATATAATCCTAAATGGGAAACTAAGTTAGATTTAAGAGATTATATATCTGAAGATAATTTTGAGTATTTTGAAATAGGTAGTTCAAAATGGGCTGCATTTATTCCGTACTTAAATGAAAGTCCTTATTGTAAAATAGCTTATCCAGATAAAAAGTTTATTACAATGAATCCAGCAACAATGTGGGATGATTTCTTTGATGGAAAGTTTGTATCTAAATATTGATTAGTGATTAAAGAAAAAAAATTATTATAAAAACGATATAGATTTAAATAAAGAGAGTGTAATAATGAAGTAAAAAAAAGCCTATTTTTAGGCTTTTTGTTGACTTAAAGTAAACTTTGATATATGATAAACAAGCCTAAAAAGGCAGATACATTGCGTGGGAGGAAAGCAACATTCCATTAAACCACAGCACTGACAACATTAATATAGGAGGTAGTCAAGTGAAAAAAGTTGCAAAGGTAGCAAAGCTACAATTTATGGCTGGTGGTGCAAGACCAGGACCAGCTCTAGCATCTGTAGGTATTAATATGCCTCAGTTCTGTTCAGCTTTTAATGAAGCTACAAAAGATCGTGCAGGAGATTTAGTTCCAGTAATTATCACTGCATATGAAGACAAAACTTTTGATTTTGTATTAAAAACTACACCTGCTTCAGTAATGCTTAAAAAAGCAGCAGGAATATCAAAAGGATCAGGAACTCCAAATACTACTAAGGCTGGTAAAATCACAGTTGATCAATTAAGAGAAATTGCTGAATACAAGATGCCTGACTTAAATGCGAATTCAGTAGAAGCTGCTATGAGAATAGTTGCTGGTACTGCAAAGAACATGGGTATTAAAGTAGAAGGGATGGAGGACTAATTTATGGCTGGAAAAAAATATAGAGAAGCTGCGAAATTAGTTGATAGATCTAGAACTTACAGCTATCAAGAAGCAGTGGGTCTTGCGAAAAAGACAAATTACACAAACTTTGATGCATCTGTAGAAATTAGCTTTCACCTAAATGTAGATCCACGTCAAGCAGATCAAAACATTAGAGGAGCTATGGTATTACCTAATGGAACTGGTAAAAGCCAAAAGGTACTTGTAATTACTCAAGGACCAAAAGAACAAGAAGCTATTGATGCAGGAGCTGATTTAGTTGGTGGAAAAGAAATGCTAGATAAAATTAAAGGCGGATGGTTCGACTTTGATATTATCGTTGCTACACCTGATATGATGGGTGAACTTGGTAAATTAGGAAGACTATTAGGTCCTAAGGGATTAATGCCAAACCCAAAAACAGGAACAGTTACACCTGATGTTGCAAATGCTATTAACGATATCAAAAAAGGTAAAGTAGAATACCGTGTTGATAGAGAAGGAAATATCAACGTAATGATTGGTAAGTGTTCATTTACTGATGAACAACTTGCTCAAAACTACAAAGCTTTATATGATACTATCGTAAAAGCTCGTCCTGCAGCAGTAAAAGGAGCATTCATTAAAGGGATCACAATGTCAAATTCAATGGGTCCTGGAATCAAAGTAACTATAGAATAAAAGGATTTTCAAAAATCCTTTTTTTCTTGACAAATTATTTAAAGTTGGTATTATATATATCGTTATCAATATACCATAGACAGTAACGGCTAAATTGCTTAATAATGTTACCGAGGTAGAAAGAATATTTTTTAAACTTTCAGCCCTTACTGTCTAGTAAGGGCTTTATTTATATGCGTATATTGTTAAACATGATGGAGGTGGAAAAATGAGAGAAGCGACAATGAAGGCTAAAAAAGATCAAGTAAATCAAATTAAAGATAAACTTAGTGAAAGTTCGTCTTCAGTTATTGTTGAGTATCGTGGTCTAAGTGTTCAAAAAGTTACTGAACTTAGAAGTCTTCTTAGAGAAGAAAATGTTGAGTTTAAAGTATACAAGAACACAATGGTTAGTAGAGCTGCAGATGCTGCTGGTCTAAATGATTTAAACGAATACTTAACAGGTCCAAATGCTATTGCGTTTTCAGATGATGCTGTAGCGCCAAGTCGTATTTTAGCAAAATTCGCTAAGAAAAACAGAAAACTAATTTTAAAAGGCGGAGTTGTTGAAGGAAAGATCGTAGATGCTGATACATTGAAATCATTAGCTAACTTACCTAATCGTGATGGTATGTTATCAATGTTATTAAGTGTTCTACAAGCACCTGTTAGAAGTGTTGCATTAGCAATTAAAGCTGTTGCAGAACAAAAAGGTGAAGGACAACCAGCTGAAGAAGCACCTGTAGTTGAAGAAGCTACTGTAGAAGAAGTAAAAGAAGAAGCTGTTGAAGCTTAATTGGGAGGAAAATAATAATGGCAAAAATAACAATTGAAGATATCTTAGCATATCTAGATGATGCTACAATTCTTGAACTAAATGATTTAGTTAAAGCAATCGAAGAAAAATATGGAGTTACTGCTGCTGCTCCTGTTGCAGTTGCTGCAGTTGCAACTGAAGAAGCTGCTGAAGATGAAGGACCAACAAGCGTTAATGTTATGTTAACAGAAGTTGGAGACAGCAAAGTTGCAGTAATTAAAGTTGTTAGAGAAGTAACTGGTTTAGGTTTAGTTGACGCTAAGGGTGTTGTTGATAAAGCTCCTGTAGCAGTTAAAGAAAACGTACCTGTTGCTGAAGCAGAAGAAATCAAAAAGAAATTGATGGAAGCTGGAGCAACTGTTGAATTTAAATAATTCTAGTAAATTATTAGAAAAATAGAAGCCGAACTTGTTTCGGCTTTTAGTCCATAAAGAAAGGGGCATTTTATGACACATTATTTTAGTGATAATAAGGATTTGCCTCACAATTATAGAACTATAAATTTTGATTTTAATGGTATTAATTTTAAGTTTAATACTGATAGTGGAGTGTTTAGTAATACTGAAGTTGATTTTGGAACTTATGTATTATTGGATTTTATTAAAGATCAAGATATAAAAGGAAAAGTTTTAGATTTAGGATGTGGATATGGAGTGATATCAATTGTATTAAGTAAGTTTTTTGATATAGAAACTTATGGTGTTGATATTAATTCTAGAGCAATAAATCTAGCTAAGAAAAATGCTAAATTAAATAATGTTGATGTTGATTATTTAATTTCAGATTGTTTTTCTGATATTGATTATATGTTTGATGAAATACTTGTTAACCCACCTATTAGAGCTGGTAAAAAAGTTGTTTATAAAATGTTTAATGATTCTTATGATTATTTAAATAAAAATGGCAATTTATGGGTTGTTATTAGAAAACAACAAGGTGCTAGTAGTGCGGTTAATGAAATAAAATCAAAATTTAATAACTGTGATATAGTCAAAAAGAAAAAAGGTTTTTGGATACTTAAGGCAACTAAGTATTGACAAATTGACTGTTGTTTGGTAACATGATAAATTGCAGTAAAGTCTAAATTTGATAGGGGCACTTTTAGCCCTTTTAGGCGTTTAATCAAGCATACGAAAGGATGGCGTAAATGAAAGAAAATAAAGCATACCGCGTTGTTCAACTAGGAAACAAAGCCACTAGAAGAGATTATTCTAAGGTTAGTAGTGAACTAGAACTACCTGACTTAGTAGAAATTCAAACATCTTCTTTTGATTGGCTTGTAAAAGAAGGACTTAAAGAAGTCTATGAAGATGTTTATCCTATATACAACTATGCCGGTAACATCCAATTGAAATTTGTGGACTACGAGTTTGGTGAACCCAAATATAGCGTTAGTGAAAGCAAATACAGAGAAACTAATTATGCGGCTCCATTAAAAGCAAAAATGGAATTAGTTATGATGGATCAAGATACAGGTGAAGTTATGACTAAGTGGGAAGATGTCTTCTTTGGGGATTTCCCTTTAATGACAGATGTTGGAACATTTATTATTAATGGTGCTGAAAGAGTAATTGTATCTCAAATTGTTAGATCTCCAGGAGCATATTTTGATGTTATTTCTGAAGATAAGACTGGTAGAGATACATACACATCTGAACTTATTCCAAGTAGAGGTACTTGGCTAGAGTTTATGAGTGATTCTAAGAAACAAGCTTTAGGAAGAATTCTAAATGTTTCTATAGATCGTAAACGTAAAATTTTAAGTACTATATTATTTAAAGCTGTTGGTATGTCATTGAATCTTGAAAATGGTGAAGATGGATTTGATGTAACTAATATCAAGAAATTTTTGAAGGCTTTAAATTTTGAAGTATTTGAAGATGCTGTAGTAGAAGGAGAACAAAGAGAGTTTTTGAATCTTTACATGTTACTTTATACTGCAGTGTTTGGTAATTATGAAGAAGTAAAAAACACTTTAGCCGCAGATAAGGTTAAAACTAGAAATGAAGCTTTAATTGGTGTTTATGAAAATCAAAGAGCTGATGAAGTTCCTACATTAGAAGGTTCTATCAACTTAATGAATACTAAGTTTTATGACCATAGACGTTATGATCTAACAAAAGCTGGTAGATACAAATTAAAGAAAAAATTAGGTGTTATTAATCGTATTGAAGGAAATACATTAAAAGAAGATGTTATTTCAGTTGATGGCAAAGTTGTTTATAAAAAAGGTAAAAAGATTAATAAAAAAGAAAGAAATGTTTTAAGAGAAGAATTCAAAAAGGGTATTAATATGGAGGCTTATCCATTTACTCATGAATTTTCTCATCCTGATATAGTAGAAGTTCCTACAACTTATCAATTAGTTGGAAGAATTCTTGCGACTAATTTAGATGGTAAAAAAGTTACATTTGAAAAGGGAACAGTATTAACTGAATCAGATGTAAAAGAAATTTCTAAAGAATTTGATACTATAAGAGTTTATGCAGGTATTATTGGAAAAGCTGTTGAAGTTAATAACAATAATGTTAATGCTGTATTAGATTATGGTTCAAGATTATATACAATTGGTAGAGTTACAAATCTTAAGGGAGAAGATATCTTAAATGATGGTGAATTAATTGTTGATAGATATATTCCTGATATGGATGTATTACCAATGACTAAGGCAAATCAAGAGATAATTACATCTCTAGCAACTAATGAAAAAGCGATTATTTATTTAGTTGGTGCTGCTGTACAAATTGCATATGTTGCAAGTGATGATGATTTAAATCATTCAATTAAAGTAGTAGGAGTTGATCCATTTGATTATAAGAAGACTATTACTACTTCAGATATGTATGCTTTATATAGCTATCAATTAAATATGCTTGATGGTGTTGGAGAAGCAGATGATATTGATATGCTTGGTAATCGTAGAATTAGAACTGTTGGAGAACTTATTCAAAATCAATTTAGAATTGGTTTGAGTAGGATGGAAAGAGTTGTTAAGGAAAGAATGTCTATTGCGGATATTAGTACACTTAGTCCTAAACAATTAACTAACATTAGACCTTTAACAGCAGCTTTAAAAGAGTTTTTCTCTAGTTCTCAATTATCTCAGTTTATGGATCAACAAAATCCATTAGCTGAACTTACAAACAAAAGACGTATTAGTGCTTTAGGTCCTGGTGGGCTTACTCGTGAAAGAGCGGGCTTTGAAGTTCGTGACGTTCATAACTCTCACTATGGAAGGATTTGTCCTATTGAAACTCCGGAAGGACAAAACATTGGACTTATTTCTAACCTAACTACTTATGCGAAAATAAATGAATACGGATTTATCCAAACTCCTTATAGAGTTGTGGATGAAAATGGGCATGTTACTGATGAAGTTGTTTATTTATCTGCGGATGATGAGGCTGATTATGTAATAGCTCAAGCAAACGAAATCATTGATGGAAAAGTTATTAATGATAGAGTTGTTGCTAGAATTGCTGGAGATACAGTAATGGCTAATAAAGAAGAAGTTGATTTAGCTGACGTTTCTCCAAAACAAATTGTTTCAGTGGCTACTGCTTGTATTCCATTCTTGGAAAATGATGACTGTACTCGTGCTTTAATGGGTGCAAACATGCAACGTCAAGCTGTACCATTAATTAAACCTCAGTCTCCATATGTTGGTACTGGTATTGAACATAGAATTGCAAAAGACTCTGGAAGTGGTTGTGTTGCTACTGGTGATGGTGTAGTTACTTATGTTGATGCTAATAAGATAGTAGTACAAGAGGAAAAAGAGGAAAAAACTTATAAATTAGTTAAGTTTAGAAAATCTAATGCTGGTACATGTTTAAATCAACAACCAGTTGTTGTAAAAGGTGAAAAAGTTAAAGTTGGCGATATGTTGGCTGATGGACCTTCAATGCAAAATGGTGAACTAGCATTAGGTCAAAACGTTACTGTAGCGTTTATGACATGGCATGGTTATAACTACGAAGATGCGATAATCATGTCTGAAAGAATGGTTAAAGATGATGTTTATACATCAATTCATATAGAAGCTTATGATATTGAATGTCGTGAGACAAAACTTGGACCTGAAGAAATTACAAGAGATATTCCTAACGTATCTGAAAATGCTTGTCGTAATTTAGATATGAGAGGAATTGTAATGGTTGGGGCTGAAGTTAAAGAAGGAGATATCTTAGTTGGTAAGGTTACTCCTAAGGGTCAATCAGAAGTTTCTCCTGAGGAAAAACTATTACTTGCAATATTTGGTGAGAAGTCTAGAGAAGTTAGAGATAACTCATTAAAAGTACCTCATGGTGGTGCTGGTATTGTTCAAAGTGTTAGAGTATTCAAGCGTTCAGAAGGACATGAATTACCTCCTGGAGTTAATCAGGTTGTAAAAGTTTATGTTGTTCAAAAACGTAAGATTTCTGAAGGTGATAAGATGGCTGGTAGACATGGTAATAAGGGAGTTATCTCTAAGATATTACCTGTTGAAGATATGCCATATATGCCAGATGGTACACCTGTAGATATTATGTTAAATCCATTTGGTGTTCCTTCTCGTATGAACATTGGACAAGTATTAGAGATTCATTTAGGAATGGCCGCTAAAAAACTAGGAGTTAAATTTGCGACTCCAGTATTTGATGGTATTACTAATGAAGAGTTAGCTGAAATTATGAATGAGGCTAATGTTAGTCCTGATGGAAAGATTGTTTTAAAGGATGGTAGAACTGGCGAAGATTATGATGAAAGAATCTCTGTTGGTGTTATGTATATGATTAAGCTTGCTCACATGGTTGATGATAAGCTACATGCTAGAGCTACTGGACCTTATAGTTTAGTTACTCAACAACCACTTGGTGGTAAGGCTCAAAATGGTGGTCAAAGATTTGGAGAGATGGAAGTTTGGGCATTAGAAGCTTATGGAGCTGCTCATACATTACAAGAAATCTTGACTATTAAGTCAGATGATATACATGGTAGAACTAAGACTTATGAAGCAATTATTAAGGGTAAGGATATTCCTGAACCAGGAATTCCTGAAGCTTATAAAGTATTACAACATGAATTACAGGCTCTTGCGATAAATGTTAAGATTCTTGATGAAAACGGAAATGAACTTGACATGAAGAAAGCTGGACAAGAAGATTTGTATGATGAAAGTGATAATACTAAAGAAATTGTGGAAGAAGATCTTGATGGATTAGAAGTAATTGATGAAGTACCAGAACCAGCGGAAGTTGGATTTGATGATGATATGGATTAAGGAGGGCAACTAAATGAATATAAATAAATTTGCGGCAATGCAGGTTGGTTTAGCTTCACCTGATCGTATCAAAGAATGGTCTCATGGTGAGGTTAAAAAGCCCGAAACAATAAATTATCGTTCTCAAAAACCTGAACGTGATGGTTTATTCTGTGAAAGAATATTCGGTCCTTCTAAGGATTGGGAATGTTATTGTGGAAAGTATAAAAAAGTTAGATATGGCGGAATTATTTGTGACAGGTGTGGCGTTGAAGTTACAAAAGCTAGTGTTCGTCGTGAAAGAATGGGTCATATTGAACTTGCGGCTCCTGTGGCTCACATTTGGTATTTAAGAGGTATTCCTTCTAGGATGAGTTTATTATTGAATATTACTCCTAAACAACTTGAGGAAGTAGTTTACTTTGTGTCTTGGGTTGTTACTGATAAGGGTGATACTAGATTAGAATATAAACAAATCCTTTCTGAAAGAGAGTATAGAGAAAATACTGCAATTTATGGACCTGGTAGCTTTAAGGCTCAAACAGGTGCTGAAGCAGTTAAGACACTATTAGAACAAGTTGATGCTAAGGCTGAACGTGATTTAATAGTTGAAGAACTTGAAAGTGCTACTGGTGATAAGCGTAGAAGATTAATTAGACGTTTAGAAACAGTTAATGCATTTGTGGATAGTGAAAATCAACCAGAATGGATGATTATTACTAATCTTCCTGTAATACCACCTGATTTAAGACCTATGTTACAACTTGATGGTGGAAGATTTGCGACTAGTGATTTAAACGATTTATATAGAAGAGTTATTACTCGTAATAATAGATTGAAGAAATTATTAGAGCTTGGAACTCCTGCAATCATTGTTCAAAATGAAAAGCGTATGCTTCAAGAAGCGGTTGATGCTTTAATTGACAATGGTAGAAGAAGTAAGCCTGTTACAGGTGCTGGTGGTAGAGCATTAAAGTCTTTATCACATAGCTTAAAAGGTAAACAGGGTCGATTTAGACAAAACTTACTTGGAAAGCGTGTAGACTTTTCAGGTAGAAGTGTTATTGCGGTTGGTCCTGATTTAAAGATGTATGAATGTGGTATCCCTAGGGAGATGGCAATACAACTTTATAAACCTTTTGTAATTAATGAAATTGTTGCTCAAGAGATTGCGTCTAATCCTAAGACTGCAGAAAAGTTAATTGATAGACAAGATCCTAGAGCATGGGACTGTGTTGAAGAGGTTATTAAGAATCACCCAGTTTTCTTAAATAGAGCACCTACTTTACACAGATTAGGTATACAAGCGTTTTATCCTAAGCTTGTTGAAGGTAGAGCAATTAGATTACACCCATTAGTATGTACTGCATTTAACGCAGACTTTGATGGGGATCAAATGGCTGTTCACTTACCTTTACGTGAAGAATCTAGAGCTGAAGCTGAAATATTAATGTTAGGTTCTAATAATATATTAGGTCCTAAGGATGGAAAACCTATTGTTACTCCTGGTCAGGATATGGTATTAGGTAATTTCTATTTGAATATGGAAGCTACTGCACAAGAGTTCTTTGATAAGGCTGATGTTATTGAGGCTTTAGGTGATAAGGATGCAGCGGATATTTGGAGAGGCTTTGGTGAAAGAGAAGGCCATGTATTTAAGAGTACTAATGAAGTGCTTATGGCTTATGAAAACAAGCTTGTTCATTTACATACAAGAATTGCTTTAGCTGCTAAATCTTTAAATAAGACATGTTTCACTGAAGAACAAAATAATTCTTATTTAGTTACTACTGTTGGTAAGATTATATTTAATGAAATGTTCCCTAGTGATTTCCCTTATTTAAATACTGTTAGTACTGAAACTTTAAAGTGGACTCCTGATAGTGATTTCTTACCTGTTGGATGTAATGTCAAAGAAGAAATCGCAAAAAGACCAATTAATCCTGATTTTAAGAAGAAGGATTTAAGTGCTGTTATTGCGGAAGTATTTAAAAGATATAAGAATGAAGGTACTAGTGGTATCTTAGATAAGATTAAGGACTTAGGATTTGAATATTCTACAGTTGCTGGTATGACTATTGCGCTTTCTGATATTAACGTTGCACCTAATAAACAACAATTTATTGATGAAGGTAAATTAAAATCTGATGAATTAAGAAGTTTATTGAATAGAGGGTTATTAACTCCTAGAGAGTGGGAAAGACATTTTACTACTTTGTGGGATGGAGTTAAGAAAGATGTTGGTCAATCACTTATGAAATCACTTCCTCGTATGAACCCTATCAATATGATGGCTGTTTCTGGTGCTAGAGGTAATGAGTCTCACTTTACTCAGTTAGCTGGTATGCGTGGACTTATGGCTCGTCCTACTCAATCTAAGTCTAAGAAGGGTTATCAACCTTCTGTAATAGAAGTTCCTATTTATTCTTGTTTCCGTGAAGGAATGACTGTTTCTGAGTTCTTTATTTCTACTCACGGTGTTCGTAAGGGACTTACAGATACTGCTTTAAAGACTGCGGAATCTGGATATTTAACTAGACGTTTAGTTGACGTTGCTCAAGATGTAATAGTTAATGAAGAAGATTGTGGAACAGATAGAGGATTCTTAATTGGAGATATTATCGACAATAAGAATAATAGTATTATTGAAAGATTTGAAGAAAGAGTTATTGGTAGATATGCATTTAATGACATAGTTAATCCTGTTACAGGTGAAGTTATTGTTAAGGAAAATGAATTTATCGATGAATATTTAACTCAAAAGATTGTAGATGCTGGTATTAGACAAGCTTACATTAGAAATGTATTTACTTGTGATAGTCAAAATGGTGTTTGTAAGATGTGTTACGGTAGAAACATGGCTACAGGTAAGATTGTTGAAACTGGTGAGGCTGTTGGTATTATGGCTGCTCAATCTATTGGGGAACCTGGTACTCAGTTAACGATGAGAACTTTCCATACTGGTGGTGTAGCTACTGGTCATGAGGGTGATATTACTCAAGGTTTACCTCGTGTTGAGGAATTGTTTGAAGCAAGAACTCCTAAACATGTTGCGGTTATCGCAAAGATTGATGGAGAAATTACTGAAATTAGTGAACTTGAAACTGGTATGGGTACTAGAATTGTGGTTACTAGTGAAAAAGAGTCAATTGAACATAAGTGTAACTTGACTCAGATAGTTCGTCCTTGGATTAAAGTTGGTTCACGTGTAAAAGCTGGTGAAAAACTTACTGAAGGACAAATAGCTCCTAAAGAGTTATTGGCTGTTGCTGGTGTTGAAGAAGTTCAAAGATATATCTTAAAAGAAGTTAAGAAAGTTTATGCGGCTCAGGGTATTGATATTTCTGATAAGCATATTGAAGTTGTAATTAAGCAAATGTTGAAGAAAGTTATTATTACTGATGGTGGAGATACTGGTTTAAGTGTTGGTCAAACATTAAGTATTAATAGAATGACAGATATCAACATGGATACAATGGATGAAGGTAAGCGTCCTGCTAAGTTTGGACCTACATTACTTGGTATTTCTAAGGCTTCTGTAGAGACAGATTCATTCTTGTCTGCGGCATCTTTCCAAGAAACTACTAGAGTTTTAACTGAAGCAGCTGTTAAAGGTAAGACAGATTACTTAACTGGCTTAAAGGAAAATGTTATTATTGGTAAACTAATTCCTGCAGGTACTGGTTATGATGATCCTAATAGAGAATCTATTAAACTTATTAACAAAAGAGCTGAAGAGTTAAAAGAGGAAAGAAGAGAGCGTATGAAAAAAGAAGAGACTACTCTTCCTGAAGATATATTAAGAGTTGAAACAAAATAAGTGTAAAAAAGGTGCGGTAATACTGCATCTTTTTGTATGGGAATAATGGATTATTTAATGATATTTAAAATTAAATAATAAGTATCATTTTTTAATTCATATAAGTTGATAAAAATAATTTTATAATATACGATGAAATTAATAATAGAACATAAATAATAATATGATTTTTTAACTTTATGTAGCAAATATATTACTTGTATTTTAATTTATAAAAAAGAAAGGAGGTAAAAAATGTTGGTACAAGGAAAGAAAGTGATTGTTACAGGAGGTTTAACAGGTATTGGTAAAGAAACTTTATTTGATATGGCAAAAGAAGGTGCATCAGTTGTTTCATTTTCAAGAAAAAAAGCTGATTCAAAAGAAGCAATGGAAATAATTTCAAAAGCAAAAGAACTTGGCAATGGATTATTTAAGCACATTCAATGTGATGTTACTAATCAGGAAGAAGTTAAAAAAGCTGTTGATGAAGCTGTTGAATTTTTGGATGGTTTAGATGCAGTTGTTAATAGTGCCGCAATAGAGTTTACTGGTCTTCCAGAAGAAGTTACACCAGAAGCACTTTATACACCAATATATGTGTCTTTAGGTGGAACAGCATTTGTTTCTGCGGCAGCATTCCCTTATTTAAAAGATAATGGAGGAGTAGTTGTTAACTTTACATCTGTGGCTGGAATTGATGGAAAAGAAGATATGCCTGGATATACTTCCGCAAAAGGTGCTGTAATGTCTTATACACGCATGCTTGCATCTGCTTGGGGTAAATACAATATACGTTCTAATGTTATTAATCCATCTGTTAAAACAGAACTAGTAGAAGAGTGGCTAGAAAATATGACACCAGAAGAACGAGAACAAACAATAGCTTGGATAGATAATTCGATTCCTTTAAAGGGTGGACTTAGAGGACCAAAAGAGGTTGCTTATCTAATTACATTTTTAGTTAGTGATAGAGCATCATATATTACAGGGCAAACAATTAATATTGATGGCGGAATTACTTATTCGCGTTAATTAGAAAAATCGTTTAATTTTATTTGAAAAATGCGGTATAAAAATTACTGCATTTTTTATATAAAATAATAATTAATTTGTCTATAAACATTCGATTATAGATGAATCTTTATAGAATTATTAAAAATGTTCGATTATAATCGAATGTTTGAAAGGAATGAATAATACAGGTATAGTAATATATGAACGATTAAATAAAATGTTGATTATTCTTTTTAAGAAAGGAGTAAATTATTTAATGATAATAAAAGGAAAATATGCGGATATAAAAGTATTTGCGGATATTATTGATGATAGTGCATTAGTACAACTTGAAGAGCTTGCTAATCAAGAGTTTGTAAAAGGTAGTATTATAAGAATTATGCCTGATGCTCATGCGGGTAAGGGGTGTGTTATTGGTACTACAATGACTATTACTGATAAGATAGTTCCTAATTTAGTTGGTGTTGATATTGGTTGTGGAATGTTATGTGTTGATTTAGGTAAGTCTAAAATTGATTATAAGTCTTTAGATGCTTATATTTATAGAAATGTTCCTGCTGGTAGAGATATATTTAAAAACAGATTAAAATTTAAAACAAATATTAATAAGATAAGATGTATGAATCATTTAAAAAATAAGGATGTGTTTTTTAGGTCTGTTGGTACTTTGGGTGGAGGGAATCATTTTATTGAGATTGATAAAGATGAAGAAGGAAATCATTATTTAATAATTCATTCTGGTTCAAGAAATTTAGGAAAACAAGTTGCGGATTATTATCAAAATTTAGCTATTAAATATCATGAAAATATTTTGTTTAATAAAAGTGAAGAAATTAATAGAGTAATAATGGAATTTAGTAACACTGATAAGAAAAAAGAAATTAAAAAAAGAATAAAAGATATAAAAAATAAAAAAGTTGACTTAAATATACCTAGAGATTTGTGTTATCTAGAAGGTGATGATTTTGATGATTATATGCATGATATTGAAATAGTTCAAAGATATGCAAGTGAAAATAGAATGAGAATAGCAGAAACTATTGTAGAGTTTTTGGGTATGGAATTAGATAATTTAGATTATTTTGAAACAATTCATAATTATATAGATCATGATGATATGATTCTTAGAAAAGGAGCAGTAGCATCTTATAAAAATGAAAGATTATTGATTCCTATTAATATGAAAGATGGATGTTTAATATGTGTTGGTAAATCTAATGAGGATTATAATTATTCAGCTCCTCATGGTGCTGGAAGATTATTATCAAGAACTAAAGCTAAACAAGAAATATCTTTAGATGATTATATAGATTCTATGGAAGGTATTTATTCTACTTCAGTTAATAGAAGGACAATAGATGAATCTTGTTTTGCATATAAACCATTAGAATCAATATTAAATAATATTGAAGGAACTGTTGATGTGATAAAACAAATTAAACCTGTTTATAATTTTAAAAGTAGTAGGTAGAAGATGTGTTTGAATTATCTATAAAATAAATGAGGATATTCTTTGTTTTTGTTTATTATGATAAAACAGAGTTAATTCAAAATTAATGTTAAAAACAATACATTCTTTTGATTGTCTAAAATATAATTTGTAATTATTTTGAAAGTATGATTAAGATATTAATAAGGAGATGTGGTTATGAAACATAAAGAATATTATGAAGTTTTAAAACAACAGCTAGATAGACAAGTTAATGAAGAAATAGATAATATAGAGCTTGCGGCTCAAATTTGTGCAAAATCAATTATGAATGGAAGAGTTGTACATGCATTTGGATGTGGTCATTCTCAAATGTTTGCGATGGAGTTATTTTATAGAGCAGGAGGTTTAGTGCCAATTAATGCATTATTAATTCCTCAATTTGCATTATTTCCTAAAGCTAAATTAAGTACACTTCAAGAAAGAATGGAAGGATATATGGAAGGTTATTTAGATTTAGTTAATACTTCTAAAGATGATACAATGATAATTGTATCTATTTCAGGTAGAAATGCGGCAGTAATAGATCTTGCACTTGCATCTAAAAAAATAGGAATGAAAGTTATTGCACTAGTATCAGAAGAATTTTCTTCATCAGTTACTAGTAGACATAGCTCAGGTAAAAATTTAAAAGATTTTGCGGATGTAGTTATTGATGTTAAATGTGTTGCTGGAGATGCATGTTTATCAATGGAAGGAATGGAACATAAGTTTAGTGGCACATCTACAATATTAGGAATGACAGCATTAAATTGTATGTCTTCAAGAGTTATAGAAATATGTGTTGAAAATGGATTTGAACCTCCAGTGTTTGTAAGTGGTAACTTAGATAAAGGAGATAAGATTAATAATGAACATATTAAGAAATATGGTCATTTAGTAGATTGTTTGTAGGGAAAAGCTAGTGAGGTTATTTAATAATTAAATAAAAACTCTTTTTGAATAAGAAAAATTATATGAGGGAAATAAAATGAAAGTAAATAATACTTTTTGGGCAAAAAAGAAAGAACAAAATGGAATGTATTATTGGTTACCTTTAAGTCAGCATTTAGAAGACACCAAAAATATTATAGGCTTATTGTGGGAGCATTGGTTAAGTCCAGGTCAAAAAGAATTTATTGAAAGCTCACTTAGTTATAAACAAGAAGAATTAGGAAAAAATTTAGCAAAGTTTATAGGTGCTATTCATGATATTGGTAAAGCAACTCCAGCTTTTCAGTTATTACAAAACAGATTTATAAACTCTGAAGAACTAGATGATTTATTGGTAGGCAAACTTGAAGCATCACAATTTAAAGGTATTAGTAGCACTGTTTTACAATCCCCTAAAAAAACTAACCATAGTATAGCAGGACAATATATGCTTTATAAATTTGGAGTAAAAGATGATATAACTACTATAGTTAGTGGACATCATGGAAAACCAATAAATAGCTCGAGAGAATATAAAGATCAAAGAGCTTATAAAACCAATTATTATCAGACAGAAGAAACAGATAGTTTTATATATAAAAAGTGGGCTAAAGAGCAAAAAAACATTTTTGATTGGGCATTATTGGAGTGTGATTTTAAAAATGTTGAAGATTTACCAGAGATAAAACAACCAGCTCAAGTAATTTTATCTGGATTGTTAATAATGGCTGATTGGATAGTAAGCAATGAAAATTATTTTCCTTTGATTCCTATAGATGAATATAAAATGTTAGATAATAAAAAAAGATACCAAGAAGGATTTATTAAATGGAAAAAAGATAATGTTATTTGGAGTAGTAAATATGATTTAAGTGTTGAACAACTTTATAAAAGTAGGTTCGGTTTTAAACCCAACGAAATTCAAACAAAATTATTCGAAATAATTGAAAATAGTGATAATTCTCAGATTTTTATAATTGAAGCCCCTATGGGAATAGGTAAAACAGAGGCTGCATTAATATCTGTGGAACAACTTGCAAATAAAACAGGTAGTGGAGGAATGTTTTTAGGTCTTCCTACTCAAGCAACATCAAATGGAATTTTTCCGAGAATAATATCTTGGCTAAATAATATAGAGATAGATGATGATGAAAAAATTTCTTTGAGACTTTCTCATGGGAAAGCATATTTAAATGAAACTTTTAACAGTCTTTCAAGTGGAATTAACCTTGATGAAAGTGGTAATTCTTATAAAGAAAATATTTCAATTAATGAATGGTTTTCAGGAAGAAAAACTTCCTCTTTAGATGATTTTGTGGTTGGTACAGTTGACCAATTTTTAATGCTTTCACTTAAGCAAAAACATTTGGTATTAAGACATCTAGGGTTTAGTAAGAAGGTAGTGGTTATTGATGAGGTTCATGCTTATGATGCTTATATGAATCAATATTTAAAAAAATCAATTGTTTGGATGGGAGCTTATGGCGTACCGGTTATTATTTTATCTGCAACATTACCTCAAGAAAGAAGGTTAGAATTAATTAAAAGTTACATGAGAGGCAAAGGAATTAAATATTCAAGAGAAGAAAAAAATAATATAAAAAACAAATTATCAACAAACGCCTATCCGCTAATTTCTTATAATGATGATTGTGAAATAAAAATATTTAGTGATTTTAAAAAGGCTAAAAATCATAATAAGGTTATAAAAATCATAAAGGAAACTGATGAAAAATTATTAGACTTAGTTGATACTTTGATTTTAGAAGAAGGAATTTTAGGAATTGTAGTAAACACTGTAAAAAAAGCACAAATATTAGCAAAAGATTTGTCACAAATATACGGTGAGGATATGGTGGAGCTTTTACATTCTCGATTTATATCTACTCACAGAGTAAAAAAAGAGGCGGAACTAATGTCTATTATTGGAAAAAATGCTAATAGACCAAAAAAGAAAATTATAATTGGAACACAAGTTATAGAGCAGTCTCTTGATATAGATTTTGATGTGATGATAAGTGAATTAGCTCCTATAGATTTATTAATTCAAAGAATGGGAAGATTACATAGGCATAATATAGAAAGACCACGTTCTCATAAAGAAGCAAAATTTTATGTTTTAGGATGTAATTTAGATTTAGATTTTGATAAGGGTTCTTCGGTAGTGTATAGTTCTTATCTATTAACAAGAACTCAATATTATTTGCCTAATGAAATTGTTATACCACAGGATATTTCAGTTTTAGTACAAAAGGTATATGATTTTGATTTAAAGAATAATGGAAATTTTGAAGATATAAATTTAAGTGAAAGTTTAATAGAAAAGTATAATAAATTTAAGAATGAGTATAGAATAAAAATTGAAAAAAAGGAATTAAAAGCAAAATCTTATAGAATTTCTGCTCCAGTTTTAAACAAAACAATTTTTAATAATAATACTTTAATTGGATGGCTTAATAATGATCTTATAAATCAAAGCGAAGAGAAAGCGAATGCACAGGTGAGAGATATTAATGAAAGTATTGAAGTAATTGCTTTAAAAAAACAAGAATCTGGATATAGTATTTTTGGAGAAGAATTAGATATCTCTAAAGCTATTGAAAAAACCAATATTGCAAAAGAGATAGCTAAAAATACAATATTATTACCAAGTATTTTCAGTCAACCATATAAAATAGATGAAACAATAGAAGAATTAGAAAAATACAATTTAAAGCATTTAAAAAAGTGGCAAGAATCAATTTGGTTAAAAGGAACTTTAGGTATAATTTTTGATGACAATAATGAATTTGAACTTTGTGGAAGAAAAATTAAGTATAATATTAAATATGGTATAAGTTTAGTAGAGGAGGAAGTAGATGGGAAGATATAACTTGTTAGATGAAGCATGGATTTCCGTTGTCATAGATGAAAAAGGAAATAATAAAGAAGTCTCCTTAAAAGAACTTTTTAAAAACGCACATTTATATAAAGATTTAGCAGGAGATACTAGAACACAAGATTTTGCTATATTAAGAGTAATATTAGCAATAATTTACACTGTATTTTCAAGGTTTAATAATGATGGTGAGGTTTATCAATATTTAGAAGTAGATAAAAAATATAGACAAATCTCAAATGTTGAAGATGAAGATTTAGAGGAATATACAGGTGAATTGCTAGAGACTTGGTTTAATGTATGGAATAAAGCTCAATTTCCTAGCATAATCAATGAATATTTAGAAATTTGGAGAGATAGATTTTATTTGTTTGATGAAAAATATCCTTTTTTCCAAGTAACAAAAGAAGATATTGAAGATATAATAGATCTTAATAAAACCTCAGGAACAGTACATGGAAAAAACATTAATAGAAAATTATCGGAAAGTGCTAATAAATTAGCTTTATTTTCATATAAATATAATAAGAATAATAATAAAGAAATGTTAACAGAATCTGAAATAATTAGATGGCTTTTAACTTATCAAGGATATAGTGGAACAGGTGACAAGGTTAAGTTTAATTCAAAAATAAAAACTTATTCAAAAGGTTGGCTTTATGATATAGGAGGCATTTATTTAAAGGGTAATAATTTATTTGAAACATTAATGTTAAATTGGGCAATTTTATATGATGGAAATATGAATGGACAGATTCAAAAGCCTTGTTGGGAATATAACAGTGAAGAGAACATAAAAAGTTATATAAATGGTGAAATAGTTAATAATATTTCTCGTTTATATACCTCTTGGAGCCGCGGAATATATATAGATTCGAATTATGAAATATCAGAGCCTTTTTCTATAAGAGTAGGCAAATTGCCAGAAATAGATCATAAGGATACATTTATTGAGCCAATGACAATATGGAAATATAATGAAAAAGGAGATTATAAAGATAGTCACACACCTATCAAACACAAACTTAACGAATCGATGTGGAGATCTTTTGGATTGTTTACTTTCTATAATAAATTAAATAATAGAGTTCCTGGAATTATAGATTGGATAACAAAAATTAATCAAATTAATAATTTTCCGGAAATTAATGTTACATTAGCTGCAACAAGTATGGAAGATGATGGAAATGCAACTTCGTGGGTTCCAACTAATGAAATTATCGATAACCTATCAATAAGCAATTATGTACTAACTGATTTAAAAGAAGATGGTTGGATTGTAAGAATAAATGATGCTATAGAAATGACAAAAAACATAATAAGTGTTACTTACAAAAAATATGTTCAATCTATTCAAAAAATAAGAAACATTTCTAATAATGAGTTTGTAGATCGAAAGATAGAAGACATGTACCATTCTATTGATATGCCATTTAGACAATGGATATCTAATATTAGACTAAAAGATAATAAAGATAACAAAATATTAGAGTGGAAAAACATTTTAGAAAAACATGTTAAAGAACAAGCTAAAAATGATATATATTATGCAAATTATAGAGATTATATAGGTATAGAAAAAGATGGAGAAGTATTTAATATTGCTAGTGCTTATAATATATTTAATTATTATTTGAATTTGAAATTAAAATAATGAAAAAGGAGGAAACAAGTGAGTAGAAAGGAAGTATACAAAGTTAGTAATAAAGTTTTGTGGAATTTATCAGCTTTAATTGATACACCTGTAGGAAAGTCAAATTTAGCAAAACTTCGTAATTCAATAGGAAAGCCGTTAAGTCAGTCAATAGAAATATGGCCTTTGATATTTGAATTTATGCCCGAAAAATTTTTATCAAAAACTGGGGAAGCTAGTAATGAGGAAAAATCAATAATATATAGCTTACAAATGTATGCGTTTCATCAACAAGGGCAATCATCAAGTGTATTATGCACTGAAACAGAAAAGTATAATAATATAGGAAAATCATTAAAAGTATTAAGAGTTGATGAGAATAAAACATCAATAGATAGAAGATTTAATACAATGATAACTTCAAGTAATTTTGATGAATTGAGTTATAATTTAAGACAAATTATTGGAATTTTAAAGTCAAAAGCACCTGAAGAAAAAGTAGATTATGCAAAACTTGCGGAAGATATGTATAGATTTTTAAGAGGTTATGATGAAGATGTTAGACTTGATTGGGCAAGAGAATATTACAGAACTAACTATAATAAAAAAGGAGAAGATGAAAATGAGTAAAAAAATATTTTTAGATGTACATGCGATACAAACATTGCCACCATCAAATATCAACAGAGATGATACAGGAAGCCCTAAAACGGCTCAGTATGGTGGAGTCAGAAGAGCGAGAGTGAGTTCTCAATCTTGGAAAAGAGCCATAAGAGAATATTTTAATGATAATAGTAAGGAAAGTAATATAGGTATTAGGACAAAGGACATAGTAAAATATGTTGCTGAAAAAATTGCAGAAATAGATGAATCTATAGATAAAGAAAATGCATTTAAAATTGCTGAAGAAACTTTGAACAAAGCTGGAATAAAAACAGCAAAAGGAAAGGCAAGAGCACTATTTTTTCTTGCGGATACACAAGCAAAAGAATTAGCAAAAGCTGCTATTGAGGATATTAAAGATAAAAAAATATTACAAGAAATTCTTAAGAAAAACCCTGCAATTGATATAGCATTGTTTGGTAGAATGGTTGCTGATGATCCTTCATTAAATGAGGATGCTTCTTGTCAAGTAGCACATGCAATATCTACACATTCAATACAAAATGAATTTGATTTTTTCACAGCTGTAGATGATTTATCGCCTGAAGATAATGCTGGAGCTGGAATGCTAGGAACAGTTGAGTTTAATTCTTCAACATTATATAGATACGCAAATATTGCAGTACATGAATTTTTAAAACAATTAAACAATGACAAAGAACTGACTACAAATGCAACAAAGCTTTTTATTGAAGCATTTTCTAATTCTTTGCCAACTGGTAAAGTAAACACTTTTGCAAATCAAACATTACCACAGTTTTTATTAATAACACTTCGAAAAGATCGACCAGTTAATTTAGTTAGTGCTTTTGAAAAACCAATAAAATCAAATGAAGGCTATGTAAATATGTCAATAAATAAATTAGTTAATGAAATAATAAATGTTGAAAAATTTACAGATAGTCCACTAATAACAATGTATGTTTCATTGGAAGATATCTTAAATTACGAAGAAATAGGTGAAGAAAAAGCAAACTTAAAAGAATTGTTAGAAAGTTTTTCAAAAGAACTATTGAAATTATTGGAAGAATATTAAGAGAAAATCGATGAAAACTCTATTATTAAAGTTTGCTGGACCCCTACAATCTTGGGGGACAAATTCACATTTTGAAAGTAGGTATACTGATTTTTATCCTTCAAAAAGCGCTGTAATAGGGATGGTTGCTGCTAGTTTTGGTTATAGACGAAAAGAGGATGAAAAAATTCAAAAACTAAATGAGCTTGATTTTGCTATCAGAATCGATCAACCTGGAAATCTTCTAAAGGATTTTCATGTAGCACAAAAATATAAAAATAATGGGCAACTTGAAAAAAATTATGTTACTAATCGTTATTACTTAGAAGATGCAATCTTTTTAGTAGCACTTTCTCATAAAGAGGAGGATTTTATACTTAATATAGCTGAAGCGTTAAGAAATCCTTACTTTCAAACTTTTTTAGGAAGACGATCTTTACCCATAAATAATGATTTTATATTAGATATAACAAATGAAGGTGCAATAAAAAGTTTAGAAAGTTATGCGTGGCAAGCATCAGAATGGTATAAAAAAAGAAATAAGAGTAGCATAATTAATTTAGAATTGATTGCTGACAGTGATTTACTTGATAACTGTCCTAAAAATTTAAGGAAAGATAGGGTATTATCATTTTCTCAAAAAGAAAGAAAATTTGCTTTTAGATATGAATCTAATGCTTATACAAGTATAAACAATAAAAACTCAGAAGAAACCAATCATGATATTTTTGGATATATAGGAGAATGAGATGTATTTATCAAGAGTAGAAATAGATATAAAAAATAGGAGAAAGATTAAAAACTTATCTCATGTAGGAGCTTTTCATAATTGGGTTGAGAATTCTTTTCCAAAAGAAATAAAATTCAAGCAAAGATCAAGAAAATTGTGGAGAATTGATAAACTTAATGGCAAAGAATATCTTTTGATCGTGAGTTCAGAGAAACCAGATATCCAAATACTAGAAAAATATGGAGTACAAGATTCTGCTGAGACAAAATATTATGGAGATTTTTTAGGAAAGTTAAAAAATGGACAAAAAATGAAATTTAGAGTAGTTTTAAATCCTGTTATATCAATACCACAAAGAAATGGAGAGCGAGGAATAGTAAAGCCTCATGTTACAATTGAATACCAAATGAAATATTTGTTAGATAGATCAGAAAAGAATGGATTTATTATAAATAAAGAAGAAGTAAATATTGTGGAAAGAGGTTATGTAGAGTTTAAAAAACCAAAAAATAAATCTATAAGATTAGTAAAAGTTGTTTATGAAGGCATATTAACAATTAAAGATGTTGATATTTTTAGAAATATATTAATTAATGGTATTGGTAAGAAAAAAGCATATGGATTTGGTATGATTACAGTTATTCCTGTGATATAAAATGAAAGAGAAATTTGGTGCGAAAAAAACTGAATTAAGAGAACTTCCAATGATTAGTGACAGGGTAAGTTTTATATATGTTGAACATTCTAAAATAAATAGAAGTGATAGCGCTGTAACAGTATCAGATAGTCGTGGAACAGTTAAAATTCCTGCAGCTATGATAGGTGTATTATTATTGGGGCCAGGAACAGATATAAGTCATAGAGCAGTTGAACTTATTGGTGATACAGGAACTTCTTTAGTTTGGGTTGGAGAAAGAGGAGTTAGACATTATGCTCATGGAAGAGCTTTATCACATTCAACAAAATTACTTGAATCACAAGCTAAGTTAGTTACCAACACACGTTCTAGATTACTGATAGCAAGGAAAATGTATCAAATGAGATTTCCTGATGAAGATGTTTCTCAACTAACAATGCAGCAGTTAAGGGGGCGTGAAGGTGCTAGAGTTAGGAGCGCATATAGGAAATACTCTAAAAAATATGGAGTAAAATGGACTAAAAGAGAATATAATGTTGATGATTATCACTCAGGTTCAATTATAAATCAAGCACTCTCTTCGGCTAATGTAGCATTATATGGATTAGTTTATAGTGTGGTTGTCGCTCTTGGAATATCTCCAGGATTAGGATTTATTCATACTGGACATGATTTATCTTTTGTATATGATATAGCAGATCTTTATAAGGCAGAAGTAACAATTCCTATAGCCTTTGAAATTGCATCAACAAGTACAGAGGAAGAAGATATTGGAAGAAAAGCTCGTCTTAAAGTAAGAGATTATTTTGTTGATGGAAAACTTATGGCAAGGATTGTAAAAGATTTGCAATATTTACTTGGAGATGAAGGTGATGAAATAATGGTTGAAAATATAAGTTTGTGGGATGATAAAGAAAAGTTGGTAAAATATGGAGTTAGTTATAAGGAGATTAACTAATTATGCCTTTGACTGTAATAACATTAAGTAATGTTCCCAAATCATTAAGAGGAGATTTGTCAAAATGGATGCAAGAAATTGCTACAGGGGTATATATTGGTAATTTTAATACAAAAGTTAGAGAACAATTATGGGAAAGGGTAAAAGCTAATATTAAAGAAGGTGAAGCAACCATAAGTTATTATTATAGAAATGAAATTGGTTATAAGTTTGATACTATTAATAGTAAACGTGAAATAGCGGATTTTGATGGAATTCCACTTGTAATATTTAAAGAATTAAAAGATATTAACGAAGAAAACATGAAGCTTGGTTTTAGTAAGGCATCTAAAATTAGAAAATCTAAAAAATATAAATCGATTAATAAAAATATTAATAATATAAGCTATGTGGTTATAGATATAGAAACAACGGGTATTGATGAAAAAAAAGATTCTATAATTGAACTTGGAGCATTAAAATATGAAAATTCTAAGATTTCTGAGTTTAGTTGTCTTATAAGTATAAATGACGATATACCAAAACATATAGAAGAACTAACAGGAATAAATAATAAAAAGTTGAAAGAAAAAGGAGTTTGCTTAGAAGAAGCATTAGAAAGATTTTTGCAATTTATAGGTGATTTGGACCTTGTAGGATATAATATTAATTTCGATATTAATTTTTTAAATAATAATTTAAAAAAATTTTCAAAAAATAAAATACAAAATAAAAGATATGATTTACAAAATTACGTAAAAAAAGAAAAATTGTTTTTGAAAAACTATAAATTAGAAACAGTTATAAAAGAATATGAAATTAAAAATAGAGTTGCTCATAGAGCTTTGTTAGATTGCAAGGTTATATTTGAACTATCTACCAAAGTGATAAAATTTTTAGATAATTATAAATAAAAGTCGTATAAATAAAGGGATCTTTAAGTGTACTTCCCGCACATGCGGGGGTGATCCTACCATTTGAAGTCGAACACGATGCTCCTGAATGTACTTCCCGCACATGCGGGGGTGATCCTAACGACCTGTGATATAGCCTTCATCTTTATTAGTACTTCCCGCACATGCGGGGGTGATCCTAAAACTGTTGCAATTGGCCTGTTACTAACAAAGTACTTCCCGCACATGCGGGGGTGATCCTATTCGCAACACCTCTCCATGCTTTGTCCCAATGTACTTCCCGCACATGCGGGGGTGATCCTATCAAATGCCTATCATAAGAAACGATAATGTAGTACTTCCCGCACATGCGGGGGTGATCCATTAGTCACCCTGGTGTAACTGGCAAAAGTGGTGTACTTCCCGCACATGCGGGGGTGATCCTTCTATATCACAAGGTGACTCTGTAACATTAACGTACTTCCCGCACATGCGGGGGTGATCCTAAATGAAATTGCTTATCTTAGAGCGGTTGGAGGTACTTCCCGCACATGCGGGGGTGATCCTAGGCCTCCTTTCGTAGTTGTTTACGTTTCATCGTACTTCCCGCACATGCGGGGGTGATCCTGCTAGAGGTAGGGTTTCCCTTAAAAGAACTGCGTACTTCCCGCACATGCGGGGGTGATCCGATAAGTGCATGAGAAATATTGCTTTGCATTGAGTACTTCCCGCACATGCGGGGGTGATCCTCAGTTAAATCAAATCTATTAGCACATATCAATGTACTTCCCGCACATGCGGGGGTGATCCTAGCCTACTCATTTGATGATGAGGAAGTAAAGCGTACTTCCCGCACATGCGGGGGTGATCCTAATTTCTTGTTCTGTTAGTCCTAATAATTCAGGTACTTCCCGCACATGCGGGGGTGATCCTCTGAAAAGCTTGTCTATACCACTAAAGAATTAGTACTTCCCGCACATGCGGGGGTGATCCTATCTTTGCTAACACTGCCACCAATTCTAACAAGTACTTCCCGCACATGCGGGGGTGATCCTGATACATCAACTAATCAAGATAAAGCTGTAAAGTACTTCCCGCACATGCGGGGGTGATCCTTTCATTTTTTCTTCCTTTCATATTTTTTATAAGTACTTCCCGCACATGCGGGGGTGATCCTATCATTGTCTAACATCTAGATGTGCTTGGTTCGTACTTCCCGCACATGCGGGGGTGATCCTGATAGAACTTGAAGAACAAATAAAAAACGCACGTACTTCCCGCACATGCGGGGGTGATCCTGATGGCGACCTTATCATATTTGAAGAAACTAACTACTTCCCGCACATGCGGGGGTGATCCTAATAGAACCAACACCTGAACCTACTCCAGAGAGTACTTCCCGCACATGCGGGGGTGATCCTCAAGGTGTTATTGTTGATACTAATTTCTTTGAGTACTTCCCGCACATGCGGGGGTGATCCTGTGCTTAGATGGACACTTACGGGAATAGCAATGTACTTCCCGCACATGCGGGGGTGATCCTGAAATGCTAGAGCCTATAAGAGAACGTTTAGAGTACTTCCCGCACATGCGGGGGTGATCCCTGTGATTTTTCCTATCGGAATTATAGGTTCAAGTACTTCCCGCACATGCGGGGGTGATCCTATACAATGTTAGATTTAAAAGATGGTAATAAGGTACTTCCCGCACATGCGGGGGTGATCCTCTTTAAAATTAATTGAACTAGGAATAATTTCAGTACTTCCCGCACATGCGGGGGTGATCCTAGTGAATGATATAAATGTCAATATATAAATGTACAGAAAACGCAAGATAAGAATGTACATTTTTTTAATTATTCATCTTGGAAGTAATCTTTCAATCTGTAAGATCTAC
>JGI24707J26582_10000491_pt1 | contig 30079 bp, 19 predicted proteins | sample BioPla1DNA1_FD_26582 | JGI IMG/M metagenome (IMG submission 26582)
GGGGGTGAAATATCTTGTTTCTTTCATTACAATATTCAATATATCTTTTTCCCATTCTTTACAATCGCCGTTTTCTATCAAAAACTCTAATAAGCTACCATACTCCTTTTTCCCTTTTTCTGACTTGTTATTGATAGGGAGCCCGCATTGATATTTTATAGAATGGGCTGCATCTAATATTTTTTCTACTTCTTCGTATCCGATACTGGGATCTTGGATATATGCCCTAATTCTATCTGCATGATTTTTAAACATTTCTATGGCTAAACTTGCATTGGTATATTCTTTAAACAGCCTATTGTTTTTAAAAAAATCATTATGGGCATATACATGGGCCATGGTTAGTATTTGGAGAAGCAAGGTATTATCCTTCATTAAGTATGCAATAGAAGGATTAGAATTAATAACCATCTCATAGGGTAATCCTGTAAGATTGTATTTGTATAGGGTCCTTAACTTTTCATAAGCCTTGCCAAAACTCCAATGGGGGTAATGGGAAGGCATGCCTACATAAGCTTCATAACACAGCATATCCTCAAAACCTATTATCTCAAATTCCTGAGGGTAACAATCTAACCCCTTTTTTATAATTAATTTTTCTATCTTTTTATTCCAGTGTTTTAATTCACCTAATGAATAATTCATCTCTACATTCCTTCCATACTGTTTTCCTTTTCTACATTAAGAAGCTCAACAAAAGCAGACCATACCCCTTCCTTATTAGATATCTTAACCATTGCAAAATTAGGTTCATTAATTTCTTCCATATACTTATGCATAATAGTGCTGGTGTAGCTGCTAGTTTTTATTTCCCCGTAACCAAATAAATTGCATACTCCGCAAAGCTCCTTAGCACTTTCTATGGCCCTTTGGTTATCCTCACCCCAGTTATCTCCATCACTACAGTGAAAGGCATATACATTCCACACCTCAGGATTGTATCTTTCTCTAATAATCTCTAGGGCCTTTTGGTACCCGCTGCTTATATAGGTTCCCCCGGATTCACCTTTATGGAAGAATTCGTCTTCTGTTACCTCCTTTGCAACGGTGGTATGGGCAACAAAAGCTACCTCTACATGCAGATATTTAATCCGCACAAATTGATACAAAAGGAAGTAAAAACTCCTTGCTAAATACTTTTTCGTTTGCCCCATGGAGCCTGAGGTATCCATAATGCATATTATGGCCGCATTAGAATCTCTTTTTGTCTTTGGTTGGACTCTAAAGTACCTTATATCTTCCTCATGAAAAGGAAATCTTTCATTTTCAGCCATATCCCTTACCTTAAGCATACATTTTTTTCTTTTTATCTTTTCCATAACTGTATGTTTCTTAGAAATCCTTGGGGGAATGCCCTTGGTTTGGATTCCCCAGCGCTTCCCCTGACTATCTGATTGGATTTCCGAAAATTGTTTTCTGTAAAGATAGGGCAAGTTAAGATCTTCAAATAAGTACTGTATCGCTTCTTCTATGGTTATTTCTGTTTCGTAAATATCTTCTCCCTCTTCATTTCCTGCCCTTTCCCCTTCTCCCTGCCTAAATTTATCCTTTTGAAATCTATCCCCCTTTTTTTCATTGCCCTCTCCTGAACCTACGCCATTTTGGTTAGAACCGTATTTAAAATAATATTCCTTTAAACCTCTTATGGGGATTTTGATTTTTTTATTTTTTGATTGGCCTATTATACTTTCTTCTGAAATAATCTCTCCTATATTCTCCTTTATGCTCTTTTCTACTAATTCTTTATGCCTTCTTCTATCTTCGGCACTTCTATCGGTACCATACCTTTGAAATTCACGAAAAATCGCCATCTTATCACCTAGTCTTTCCAAAGATTATTGGCTGCATATTTTAATATGACATTGCAGCAATGGTCACAATAGCCGTTCCTTTTCATTTCTTCTACCATGGCATTGTACTTTTTATTTTGTTCTTGATTTCTTACTTTTGACCTGGTAATAATCCTAGAAAGTTCCCTTACGGAAGCAGTCAATTTCTTTTCTATAGCCTCTTTTAAGGGCTCATAGCTGGTATAGTCGATTTTCCCACCATTTCTTAAAACTGCAAACATATATGCCGTAACATCTTGCCTAAAGCCTTTGGCCGCACTATGGGCAATCCCTAACTGCTGCTCAATGGAGCCTAGAAATTCCTCATCAGGTTCTAATTCCTCCCCTGTGTTAGGGTCCTTAATCTTTGTCTTATTAACAAAGGCTTCTGCATGATCTAGGTAGTTATTAAATAAATCTTGGGCCTGCTCTCGATATCCATGGATAAAAGCTTTGGTAACTTCTTTTTCAAGCATTATATGGTATTCTTTTTTAATCGTGTCTTGAATAAACCCTAGATATTTTTTCTTTAAATCCTCTGGGGCCGCCATTTCTTTGACCTCTTTTATGAGATACTCTATGATACTTAATGGATTGATGCAGTCATATTCGGAATCAGAAAGAGCATTGTCTAGAGTTTTCATAATAAATCTAGTAGAAATCCCTGTCATCCCTTCCCTACCTGCTTCTTCTCTTAATTCCATTATATCTACCCTTTTGGTTGTTCCTTTTTCTATAATTTCCTCCCCATTATAGATTTTTAACTTGGTCATGGAGTCTACCTTATTAGATGGTGTAAGGCGGCTTAATATAGCAAACATAGAAGCTATTTCTATGGTATGAGGTGCTATGTGGGCCTTAAAACTGGACTTTTTCAATATTTTTTCATAGATTTTAATTTCTTCATTTAACTCTAGACAGTAGGGTACTTCTATCTTTACAATTCTATCTAAGATAGCCTCATTGGTATGATCTGCTTTAAACTTATTCCATTCTGCTTCGTTGGAATGGGCCAAAATCACTCCGTCAAAATAAACCATAGAGCCCTTTCCGGGAGAAGGAATCGATTTTTCTTGGGTAGCTGTAATCATAGTATGAAGATACTCAACATCATTTTTGAATACCTCGATAAATTCTACTATTCCCCTATTCCCCACATTAAAGGCTCCATTTAAAGAAAGTACCCTAGGATCATCTTCGGGATATAAATCCATCTTCGAAATATCGACTGATCCTATGAGAACTGAGGTGTCTTGGTTATTGGGATCTACTGGGGGTACAACCCCTATACCTTTTCGCGAACGGATAGAAAAGTCAATACTGACCACTGGAAATTTTTCATAATGCCCATCGAATTCATTTTTTAAACGATATCTACAAATCGGACATAAATCCCCTTCAATCTTAACATTAAGCTCTTTTTCAAAGAGCTCCCTTAGGTGTTTGGGTATTAGGTGAAGCGGTTCCTCCCTCATGGGACACCCTTCCAGAGCATATATGGGTGGACTAGCTTCTAGTAACTTCTTAAGGACCTCAATTAAAGAGGATTTTCCCGAACCCACAGGCCCAACAAGGTATAATACCTGTCTTGATTCTTCACCCCGCATGGCTGCGGAATGAAAATATCTAACCAATTTCATTAGGACATTGTCGATACCAAAAAAATCCTCTTCGAAAAATTTATATTTTTTGATTATATCCTTTCCATAAATCCTCCTAAGTCTTGGACTTTCTTCTGTTCTTATTACTTCCATCCCAGGTTCTACTATAAGTTTATAAAGTCTTTCATGGGATAAATCAGTAATACTATGATTTTCTTTTACAATATGTAAATAATCTAGTAAACTCCCCTTAAATTTATTAGTTTCCCTCTCTTTCCGATCTCTTTGTATTAGTGCTGAAAAATCGGTTATGCCCATTTTACCCCTCCTTTTTATATGTCAAGCCTTACTAGAACATTATTACCATTAAACTTTACAATCCTTGCTCTTATATTAATATATGGATAACAGGGAAAGAGATATGAATAAAAAGTAAAAATCTTGACAAACCAATTTCTTTTAACTATTATGAAATTGAAAAGGAATCTTCCTATTTCAAGATAAAGGTCTTAAGCCTTCCTTTGGTTTAAGGCTTTTTAATGTATGAGGAAAGAGGATAAAGATGGTTAATAATCTCCATATAGGTTTGGATGTTGGTTCAACCACAGTTAAAGTAGTTGTAATAGATAGCGAAAATACTATTTTATTTTCCCGCTATCAAAGACATTTTTCAGACATCAGGCAGACTATTATTGATATTTTGACGCAAACCTTCGAAAGCTTTTCTAATGAACAAATCACAATAAGTGTCACCGGTTCCGGAGGATTATCCGTATCAGAATGGCTTAATATTCCCTTTGTGCAGGAGGTTATTGCAGGGGCAAAGGCAGTAGAAACCTTTATACCGGAAACCGATATAGCCATCGAGTTAGGGGGCGAAGATGCCAAAATCACCTATTTTGGAGGCTCCATAGAGCAAAGAATGAATGGTACTTGTGCCGGCGGTACCGGTGCATTTATAGACCAAATGGCTACCCTCCTTAAAACCAATGCCAGTGGATTAAATCAATTAGCAAAAAATCATAAAAACATATACCCCATCGCCGCTAGATGCGGTGTTTTTGCCAAGACCGATATACAGCCTCTTTTAAACGAAGGCGCTGCTAAGGAAGACATTTCTGCCTCAGTTTTTCAGGCCGTGGTTACTCAAACCATAAGCGGTCTTGCTTGCGGGAAGCCAATAAAAGGAAATGTTGCATTTTTAGGTGGTCCCCTTTCGTTTTTATCGGAACTTAGGATTCGTTTTGTAGAAACGTTGAAGCTTACCGAAAAACAAATTATTATCCCTAAAAATGGTGAATATTTTGTAGCCCTAGGGGCTGCCCTATCGTCCACGGATAAAAAGCCCATCCCATTTAGGACTTTATATAATAACTTGCCTCTTCTTAAGGAAGCACAAAACTACGAAATACAAAGAATGAAGCCCCTATTTTCCAATGAAGATGAGCTTAACCAATTTAATAAACGACATAGTATTAATAAAGTCAAACGAAAGGACCTATCTTCTTATAAGGGGAAATGCTTTCTAGGAATAGATGCAGGCTCTACCACTACTAAAGCAGCCTTAATCGATGAAGATGGAAGCTTACTGCATTCGTACTACGGCAGCAATGGGGGAAGCCCCCTTAAATCGACGGTTAAAATTTTAAAAGATTTGTATAATATACTTCCTAAGGATACATATATCGCCTACTCTGCCGTAACAGGATATGGGGAAGCACTGCTTAAGGCTGCCCTTAAAATAGATATAGGTGAAATAGAAACTGTAGCCCATTATAAAGCTGCTAATTTTTTTCTACCCGGAGTTAATTTTATACTGGATATAGGCGGGCAAGATATGAAATGCCTTCATGTTAAAGATGGTATCATCGAAAAAATCATGTTAAATGAAGCCTGTTCCTCAGGGTGCGGCTCTTTTTTAGAAACTTTTGCCACCTCTTTAAATATGAGTGTATCTGATTTTGCAAAGGAAGCCTTACTGTCAAAAAATCCAGTAGACCTTGGCTCTAGATGTACTGTATTTATGAATTCTAGAGTAAAACAGGCCCAAAAAGAAGGAGCAACCATAGGAGATTTGTCAGCAGGTCTTTCATATTCGATTATAAAGAATGCCTTATTTAAGGTTATAAAACTAAGAGACCCAAAAGAAGTAGGAGATAAAATCATCGTTCAAGGGGGGACCTTTTATAATGATGCTATCCTTAGAAGCTTTGAACTGGTTTCTAAAAAAGAAGCCATAAGACCGGATATAGCCGGCATTATGGGAGCCTTCGGAGCAGCTCTTATTGCTAAGGAAAGATATAAGAAAGAAAAAAGCACCTTAATATCTTCCTCCGCCCTAAAGGAATTTGAAACCAAAACCACCCAAAAAAGATGCTCATTATGTCCAAATCAATGCCATCTAACCGTCAATACATTTTCCGATGGTAGGCATTTTATATCAGGAAATAGATGCGAAAGGGGCGCAGGGGAGGAAACATCTAAGGATGTTTTGCCTAATTTATTTGATTATAAATACAAAAGAATCTTCTCCTATAAGCCTCTTCCCCTTAAGGATGCTAAAAAAGGAATTATAGGTATACCTAGAGTCCTTAATATATATGAGAATTATCCCTTTTGGTTTACCTTCTTCACCCATTTGGGATTTAGAGTAGAGTTATCTCCCCGCTCATCAAAAAATATTTATGAAATGGGCATCGAGACGATACCATCAGAATCCGTATGCTATCCGGGCAAAATAGTCCATGGACATATTATGGCCCTAATAAATAAAGGGATAAAAAGAATATTCTACCCCTGTATCCCCTATGAAAAAAGGGAAAACCTAGAGGCCGACAATAATTACAACTGCCCTATCGTAACTTCATACCCTGAAGTAATAAAACACAATATGGAAGTTATTGCTAAAAAGGATATACTTTTTATGAATCCTTTTCTCCCTCTGGATAATAAAAACAGGCTCATCCAAAGACTATGGGAGGAGCTTAAAGATTTAGACATATCCAAACAAGAAATCAAAAAGGCAGTAGAGTTGGCATGGGATGAGGAGCATAAAACAAAAGAGGATATACGACAAAAAGGTGAAGAAGTAGTCAAGTATCTAGAAGAAAACGGTAAAAGGGGTATTGTCCTAAGTGGTAGACCCTACCATATAGATCCGGAAATCCATCATGGGATACCCAATCTTATTAACTCTTTGGATATGGCGGTACTGACGGAAGATTCCATTGCCCATTTAGGCAATGTTAAAAGGCCCCTAAGGGTAGTCGACCAATGGGTATATCATACAAGATTGTATGCTGCGTCCCATTTCGTAGGAACTAAAAAAAACCTAGAATTAGTCCAGTTGAACTCCTTTGGCTGTGGCTTAGACGCCGTAACAACAGACCAAGTCCAAGAGATTTTAAGTAGTTATGGCAAAATCTACACCACCCTAAAAATCGATGAAGGAAATCAACTAGGAGCTGCTAGAATACGTCTTCGCTCCCTTAAGGCTGCCATGGAAGAAAGAAATAATATAGATAAAGTGCCAAAACAAAAAATAACCACAAAAAGAACTGCTTTTACAAAAGAAATGACTAATACCTACACTATACTAGCTCCACAAATGGCACCTTACCAATTTGAGTTTGTCCAGGAAGCATTTTTAGCCTCCGGATATAACCTAGAGCTTCTACCTTCTGTAGACTATGAAGCCGTAGATGTGGGACTTAAATATGTTAATAACGATGCTTGTTATCCTTCTATCATAGTCATAGGACAGCTTATGGAAGCGCTACAGTCGGGGAAGTACGATTTAGATAAAACTGCCGTAATGATTACTCAAACCGGTGGTGGCTGCCGTGCTACCAACTATATAGCGTTCTTGAGAAAGGCCCTAAACGATGCCCATTTAAGCCATATTCCGGTGATTTCTTTAAATGCCCTAGGGATGGAAAAAAATCCAGGATTTAAAATCACCCCGAAATTAATTAATAGAAGTATAATAGCCCTAGTATACGGAGATCTTCTTATGAGAGTCCTCCTTAGGGTAAGACCTTATGAAAAAATAGAGGGCTCATCGGAAATCCTTTATAGAAAATGGGCTCAGCGATGTAAGGAGTCCATCCATAGGGGAAATCACAAAGAATTTAAAGTAATAGTCCATGATATCGTGAAGGACTTTGATAAGCTAGAAATCCATAAGACTAAAAAGCCAAAAGTGGGCTTAGTAGGAGAAATTCTAGTAAAGTTTCACCCTACTGCCAATAATAATGCCATAGGCGTAGTTGAAAAAGAAGGGGCTGAGGCCGTAGTGCCGGATTTGATTGACTTTTTCCTATACTGTGCCTATAATCCAAGTTTTAAGCAAGAAAGACTTGCAGGAAGCCAAAGGGCCAAATGGGCAGGCTTAGGGGTAATAAAGTTTATCGAATACTACCGTAGGGAGATGAAAAAGGCCCTAGAAATAAGCAAGCGCTTTACACCTCCTAAATCTATATTTGATTTGGCTAAAGCCGCATCCCCCCTACTTTCTATCGGTAACCAAACCGGAGAGGGATGGTTTTTGACCGCAGAAATGATTGAACTTATTGAGTCAGGAGTAGAAAACATTATATGTATGCAGCCCTTTGCTTGTTTACCAAATCATGTAACCGGTAAAGCCATGATAAAGCCATTAAAACAAAAATACCCAAGAACGAATATAGTGGCTATAGATTATGACCCTGGAGCCAGCGAGGTTAATCAGCTTAATAGAATAAAACTTATGCTTTCTGTAGCCTTTAAAAATCTTAATACAGAAATCAAAAAAGAAGCTAAAAAAAGAATTTCGCCAATCAATGTAAAAAAAGAAGAGATGTACTTATAGTACATCTCTTCTTTTTTGTATAATTTTCGTATATCTGCATAACAATAAATATACTGTAATGGAGGGAGGTTTACTATGCTTACCTGTCTTAAATGTAAGAGTAATCAGTTTGTCATAAACCGCGAAGCAACTTATGTGTATTCCTACAAACTGGATAATAATGATGAGAATCTAGAATCCACTGAGGCCGAACTTAATGAATATCCCTATTTATTTTACAATCGGGAAATCCTAGACTCTAAAGATTATATCCAGTGTCAAAGCTGCGGGGCACATTATCCCTTCACCTTTGGAAAAGATCCTAAGGAATCCAAAATGACAATCCTGCAAAGAGCTATACGCTCTGATAATATCGATAATCCAGAATTCCTAGGATAAATAATTCTATACTTTATTTTGTAATTTCAGTGCTTGCCCAATATTCTTTAAAGAACGCCATGAATACTCCAACCATCAACCCTATTACCAACCCAATTGCAACATTAAGCTTCTTATTANGACCTGAAGGAATGTCGGGGATAACTGCAGGGGAAGATACTACGATACTTGCTCTTCCTATATCCGCTGCGGCATTTTGTTCTGCTTCATTTCTTCTGGTTTGATAGGCTTGAAAGGCTTTTTCTGCTAATTGATAGTCCCTTATTACTTCATTGTACTTGTATTCCTCTGTGGCTAGGGTCGAACGAAGGTCTGCCAGTCTCTTTTGTATTTCACCTATCTTATTTTCTAGGACTTCTCTTTCGGATACATTTTGAAGCAATCTAGTTTCTATTTGGGTTCTTTGGGCGGATAGCATAGCCCCTTCTAGGGCGGATGAATTAGAAATATCAAATTCTATCTCTTGATTTATGGTTACATTACTTGTATTTTTATTTGAAGAGCTTTGGGGTTTCGAATCGGTCTCTTTGCCCTCTTCGGTATTATCCATATTATTGGCTTGAACCCCTTTTACTTCATTGAACTGGATTTTTGCCTTTATTTTTTCTATATTAATATTGGAAGTTTTAATTCCACTTTCTACAAACCCTTCTAAAGTTCTAATATCTGATTGTATTTGCCTATCGGTATCAATGAGCGACTGCTTATACATGGTCATTTGGTCTCTAAGGGTAATGATTTCTTGGTTGAGTTCTTCTATGTCCTTAGAGTTCATCAGATAATCTCTTTTTTTCTGCGCCTCTTTATCTAGGGCCCTTTTTTCAGCTTCTAATTGATCTGTAATGGCTTGTACTGCCTGCATGCCCTTTCTCCTGGTCATAGCAGTAATAAAGTCAATAAATTTCTCATCAAGGGTATTAGCGATTTTGGCTGCTAATTCCGGATCCTTATCACTGACATACACCCGAATAAGATTGGTGTCTTTTACAACTTCTACTCTAACCTTTTCCCTAAAAGAACGGATTTTCATCGGCTGATTGCTGCCATCTCTTAAATCCAATTCTTTAATGGTAGCTTGTATGATTTCTGAATTCAAAAATTGTTCCCTATATGTTTCTAAGCTCATTTCAGGATACTGGCTAATGGTATCTAGCACGTCATTACTATTGGTAATTTCTTTGTTTTGCCTTGAGCCTATGGGATTTGCTAAAAGGGTCGTCCTAGCCTCATATACCGGGGGCATTATAAGGCTAACTACAACAGAAATAGCTGTGGCTACGGCAGTAATAATTGCTATAAGTTTTTTATTCCTTAAAAGTGCCTCTATAAGCTCCCTTAGGCTAATTTCTTCTTCCATATTCATCCTCCTACAGTTTGTTTTTCTAAGTTTGAATCCTTAACATTATATTATAAATACTATTGCTATTCAATGGGAGAAAATGTCGCTATTTACTGAGGGCTTTTTCGAAATTCCACGCATCACGAACCATTTCCTTTATGCCCCGTTTGGCACTCCACTCTAATTCTTTTTTAGCTTTGCTTGTATCGGCATAACAAGAAGCGATATCACCGGGCCTTCTTTCAACTATCTCATAGGGTATATCAATATGATTTACCTCCTTAAAGGCTTCAACCAACTGCAATACTGAAGTTCCATGGCCTGTACCTAGATTATAGATATGTGTTCCCTGGGTTAATTTTTCTAGGGCTGCCACATGGCCTTCAGCCAAATCGACCACATGGATATAATCTCTAACCCCCGTACCGTCTAAGGTGGGGTAGTCATCACCAAAAATCCGTAGTTTGTCTAGCTTACCCCTGGCTACCTGGGTCACATAGGGCATTAGATTGTTGGGGATGCCATTGGGAGATTCGCCTATTAACCCACTTTCATGGGCTCCTACAGGGTTAAAATACCTAAGCAGAGAAACTGAAAAGCCAGGATTTGCCTTAGAGGTATCCATCAAAATCCTCTCACTCATAGCCTTAGTTTCCCCGTAAGGATTGATCGTTTCCATCAAATCCATGGTCTCTACAAAAGGGACTTTATTGTTGCCATATACCGTAGCTGAGGAACTAAATATGAATTTATTTACCTTATATCTTATGCAAGCCTCACTTAATACTATGGTACTAAGAAGATTGTTATGGTAATACATAAGGGGTAAGGATACCGATTCCCCCACGGCTTTAAATCCTGCAAAATGAATTACCCCATCAAAATTATGACTTGAAAACAAATCCTCTACTGCTTTTTCCTCAGTTACATCTATCTTATAAAATAAAACATCTTTCCCTGTGATTTGTTTTATTTTACTTATGGTTTCCTCCTTACTATTATGTAGATTATCTGCAACTACAACCCTATGACCTGCCTCAAGTAAAGCAACGCAGGTATGAGAACCTATATATCCGGCACCGCCACTAACTAATATATCCATAGTCTAATCATCCTTTCTTATCATTCAAAAACACACCAACTATTATATTATATCAAATTATAAGAAATTAAAATACCCCTTTTCATACTCCTATGATATGAAAAAGGGTAATTAGACTATATCTCCCGAGGATGATATGTCGGAACAGTTTCTTTTATTGCCTTAAATACATCCGTATTACTACCTTCTACTGCTTGTTTTAGGCGGTCTAGTTTATCTTCTAGAAGATCCATATCTATGTCTATGGGTTTTGCTATATGAATCTTTTCATGTCTTGTATCCGATAGTCCCTCTTCTGCCATAAGGAGTTCTTCGAATAATTTTTCCCCGGGACGAAGCCCTGTATATTTTATCTTTATATCCTCATCTGGTTCAAATCCCGATAAACGAATCAAATCCCTAGCAAGTTTATCTATTTTAACTGGTTCTCCCATGTCTAATACAAATATTTCTCCCCCTTTTGCCATACCTCCCGCTTCTATAACGAGCTGTACCGCCTCGGGAATAGTCATAAAATATCTAATGATATCGGGATGGGTCACTGTTACAGGCCCCCCTTCCTTAATCTGCTTTTTAAACAAAGGGATAACACTGCCGTTGCTTCCCAATACATTACCAAATCTAACAGCAACAAATTCTGTTTTGGAATGTTTATTGTAGGTTTGGATAATCATTTCACATAATCTTTTTGAGGCTCCCATAACATTGGTGGGGTTTACCGCCTTATCTGTGGAAATCTGAACAAATCTTTTGACTCCATAATAATTAGCAGCTTGCACCAAGTTAAGAGTTCCAAATACGTTGTTTTTTATGGCTTCCATAGGGCTATCCTCCATCAAAGGCACATGCTTATGGGCAGCAGCATGAAAAACCACTTCCGGTTTATATTTATCGAAAATATCATTAATCCTGTTTTTATCCCTTATGGAGGCAATGATGGTCTCTAGATTAAGCTGAGGATACTTTCTTTTTAATTCATTTTGAATGTCATAGGCATTGTTTTCGTATATATCCAAAATCAATAATCGAATGGGTGAAAAGGTCACTATCTGTCGGCAAAGCTCAGAACCAATAGAGCCCCCTCCTCCAGTTACTAGCACTGTCTTATTATTAATATATCCGCTGATTTCTTCTATGTTTAATTGTATTGTATCCCTACCTAAAAGGTCTTCTATTTGAACGGGACGAAGCTGACTAATACCTATTTTCCCTTCTATTAATTCATATACTCCCGGCAGAATTTTTATTTCCGCCCCTGTCCTATCACATATTTCAATAATATCTCTTCTTTCTTTTTTGGGCATGGAAGGAGCCGCAATAATAATAATATCAATGCTTTTTTGGATTACTACCTCTTCTACCCGATACCTTGTCCCTAATATAGGAACTCCATTTATCTTTTTGCCGTATTTTGTTTCATCATCATCAATAACCCCTATGGGTATCATTCCCAATTCTTCGTGGTTATTCATTTCCTTAATAACCATGGCTCCGGCATCCCCGGCTCCTATGATAAGCGCTCTTTTTTTATGGGAAGACCTCCATATTTCCTTCACATTCCAGTGCTTAAGTACCCTATATGCAAACCGTGTCCCCCCTATAAAAAGCACATCTAAGAGCCAGGTAATCACATAAATACTTCTTGGAACAGGAAGTAGGACCTGCTGAATAAAAGCCGGCTGCATAAAATACCCATAGGCTATAACGGAAACATTCCCTATGGCTGTGGCTATGACTACAGATACCAACTCATTAATACTGGCATACTTCCAAAGGCTCTTATAAAGCCCAAAATAATAAAATACCCCAATCTTAATAGCGGTAAATATCAAGGCCATATTCCTGTATATCGGAAAATAATTCGGATGGAGCTGTCCGTCAAATCTAAGTAAATATGCAAAAATAATGGATAAATTAATCAATACTATATCTATCAAAAGCAATACCCATGCTCTATATCTTTGTTTCATTTAAGACATCCTCTCTACAAAAATCTACAAAAATATAATACCCCTTTAAGAGAAGAAAGTCAATTTCCAATAACCTTATAACCTTATCCCTGGTACCGTATTTTATGTTATAAATGGATATATTATTTTTGGGGAACTAATATTTAAAAACCTTAAGGTTGGCGCTGAAGGATTAGATTCCCCGCTAAGCACACCCGGCCATAGTCAATAGAAACAGCATAAAGGTCTAAATATACCTTTCATAAATCTCCTTCATTTTCCCAATAATGGCATCTACGGAAAAGTCCCTAATAATAATCTGTGACTTATTTCCCATATCCATCCTTAACTTCTCATCTTCCATTAGTCTTTTTATGGCCTTGGTCGTTTCCTCAATATCATCTATATGAATAAGTAATCCATTAGTTCCACCTTGTACCAAATCCCTATTTCCCCTAATATCCGTTGTTATAATTGGAAGCCCCCCCACCATGGCTTCCATCATAGCTCTAGGTAGGCCCTCTCTTCTAGAGGTCAGGATAAAAGCATCACTTATATGCAAAATCTCAGGGATATCCCTCCTATATCCTAGGAAATGAATATTATCTGACAGGTTAAGATTTAAGACATAACTCTTAAGCTCCGCCATCAACTCCCCATCCCCTACAAAAAGTAGATGAATGTTTTTGTCTTCTACCCTTGCCATGGCATCTATAATCTGTTTCTGGTTTTTATTTTTTGTAAACTCCCCTATACAAAGAAGTAATTTATCTTCCTTTCTAAAGCCTAATTTTTCTTTATGATGGGATTTGTCTAAATCCTTAGGGGGACCATACTTATCTACAGGAACCCCCACTCCATTAACATAAAAGCAACCTTCTTTATCCCTAAGGGGGAAATCCTTTGCCCTATTATAATCCTCCCCATTGATAAGAATAAGGCCATCCGTCCATCTAGCGGCTATTTTTTCCATAGGATAATATATAAGCCAATTAAATAGGGATGCCCCTTTATAAAAATGAAACCCGTGGGCAGTATAAATAACAGGTCTTGTACCAGTCTTTTTGGCGGCAAGTCTGCCTAAAAAAGCAGCCACCGGAGTATGCACATGGACCAAATCATAGGATTCCTTAGACATTAAATCCTTTAACTGAAAATAGGCAGTAATCAACTTAGGTGAATAGGGACTTCTAACAAAATCAATATTATGAAAAACAACCCCCAAGGCTTCCAAATCCCGAGTTCTTTCCCCGGACTTTGCAGCTATATGCACCTTAATACCACGGTTTTTCATATACTCTATATAAGGTATATGAAAGGCTGTAAAATGGAAATCAACACTGGCAATCATAAGAACTTTCTTCATTATCCCCACTCCTATCATTGTGGAATAAAGAACCTTTCACCCTACTCAACTCTTATCCAATCCTCCAAGAAAACCCGTCTATCTCCTATATCCTCTTTAGTATCATAATTAATTAATTCTAGAATAAAGCTAATTCCTTCTTCCTTTTCATCTACCTTGTAAGGGATAGAATAAACCTTATTAGTATCACCTAAGTCTATTACAGCTATTTCCTTAAGATAACTATCTCTAATGCGTAATTTAGAGTATTCTCCTTCTAATAAAGAACCCTGAGCCCTTATTGAAATATTATACTTCCCCGGTTCTAGGTTGTATCTTTTACTTTCAATCCAGCTATTATAGGACATAACAATCTGATTTTCTTCATTTTTACTGTATCGAATATTAATCCACTGATCTTCTCCTAGATTTAGAATCTCCTGCTCCTCTTTTATTACTTCAAATGGGATTTCAAAGTATCTTTCATCGGGATAGAGCTTATTATCAATATCATAAAAACGACCATAAAGCTTAAAATCCATGTTGGTTAATATTCTTGGTCCATGGATGCTATAGATTTCTCCTATTTCCCAGCTCCAATCCTTAGGATATGCGGCAATGGCATGGGATATATTATTTCGCTGAGATTCCCCTGGTAGCAATTTAGAAATAGAATCGTATTGAAGATTTAATTGCAAATGATACCTAGAGTCTATTTCTTCTTTATATAAAATCTGAGATCCGAATATAGAACTAAGATTCGAATATCTTTTTACCGTAAATCCCTCTACCCCAAACGGTTTAAATGGATTTTCCCCAGCAATATCTATATCCTGCTTAAAGCTTAGCTCTTTAACATAGACTAGTAAATCCCTTTCCATCATAAATTTCTGAACAAATCCAGGTACTAAGGGATAAGAGTAAAGAGGAAGGATGTTGCTCCCCTTAATAAGATAAGGATTTCGTATCTTCATCCAGCCTTCATCATTAGTTACAAATCTAATGGTGGCTCCCTTATCAAGGGCAATATCCTCCTCTACCTTACCATAAGCCAATTTGAACTCCATATTTTTTAATAATTTACCACTCTCGTATACTTCAACCCTGCTTAACTCCTCATTGGTCTGTATATCAAAGGACAGGGTATATATTCCCCTTTGCGGCACTGATACCGTTTTCTCAATAATATTTCCCCTATAGGCAGCTATATTAACATATATATATCTAGCAGCATTTATATATAGAGCAATCAGGATGGCCGATAATATTACTAGACCAATCCAGTAACTTCTTCCCTGCCTTTTTTTGGATTCGTTAATTTCTATATCCTTATCTAATTCCGTACCGGCTAATAGTAATCCTAATAAAAACCATACAAACCTAACATTCTCGACATTAATGGCAAAAGACTGCACCAAAAATCCTATAAGTAACGGGAACATATATAGATTTTGCTTTCGCTTTGACTTAAACATCTTATACAAAATATATAAGGGCAAAATCAAAAAAATAACTAGTCCAACAATACCCTGCTGAGCATAAGTTCCCACCAAAGTATTATGGGGAATATATTGGTTTTTATAATTTACATTATCTTCTCCCAAATAAATATAAGAATTAAGGGGGAAATTCCCCTTCCCTATTCCAAATAAAAAGTTATCATTCCCCATCTTAAGGGCTGCCTTGGTTAACTGAAATCTATCCACCTCTTCCCCTTGCATAAGGGAATTTTCAACCCTATCCATTACCGTCTTAACAATCTTACCCCCATGGATGGAGTAATCTATATGAACACCTATAAAAACAATACATAAAATAACCAAAACAGCCCCTATGGACTGCTTAGTTATATGCTTTATATTAATCAATACAAATATAACTAAAGAAAGTCCAAAAGCCACCCAGCCACTCCTAGACATAGTCATAACAAGAAGAATAACAGAAAAACCACTAATTAAAATCATACCAAATGATGCCAATTTATTACGGATAATTCTAGAATTCCATAAACTAATATAAAAAATCATAATAAGATAAAAAGCATATAAATTAGGATCTTCGAAGGTCCCCACAACTCTGCCGCTATACCCCTCCAGCGCAAAAGTTTTAATAAAAAAAGGTTTTTCTAACAAATGAGAAATATATGCGCCCATAGCAATAATACCCACAGGAATACTTCCTATGGATAAAGTGTATAAGGCTAATTGATACTTTCTTGAATCCTTTATGAACATATAAGCTATATAGAAATACCCACCGACAATGGCAGTCTTAACAATCTCCATAATCATACCCATATAAGGTATGGATAAAATACCTTCATTTCTTTGAACAAAAACATGGGATAAAAATAAGCTTAAAATAAGCCCCAAAAAATAAAAAATATAGAGCCATCTTTTTTTATCTAATAGCCTTTTAAAGTGAATGATAACTAATAATCCAGCCAAAGGGAAAAAAATATCTCCAAGAGATATGTTTACGGGACTTCCTGATACATGAATATAAAACATAAAGGGCAATAATAAAATCAAAACCACATGAATAAAACTTTCTATCCTATTTTTCATAAAATTCCTCATTATAATTTTAATTTGTTCTAGCATTCATCACATTTTATCATACAAAATTATTATGAGCAAATTTTTTCTAATCTATAAGTATTGATACTCTATTTTTCTTTGGAGATGATATAATATAAGAACATCATATAAAACAGGAGGAAAGGGCTATGGATATCAATCAAAGGATACATATTAACCAGTTAGGTTATAGGCCAAAGGATAAAAAGGTCGTAATATGCAGTGAAATGGATGGAACCTTTTATATCGTCAATGAAAAAAATAATGAAACCGTATATGAAGGTATATTATCGGCAGGTGAGTTGGATCCTTCCAGTAAAGATAAAATATATAAAGGAGATTTTTCTTCCTTAGAAAAACATGGAAGCTATTATGTTTTGATCCCTACATCTGGCAAATCCTATCCTTTTGAAATTGGTGATAAGGTGTATACAGAGGTTAAAAAGGCTCTCCTTAAAGGCCTATACTTTCAAAGGTGCGGCATGGAACTAGAAGAAAAACATGCTGGAAAGTGGAAACATGAGGCATGCCATTTGGTAGACGGTATAGTATATGGTCACAAAGACAAAACAATATGTGCCACAGGGGGCTGGCACGATGCCGGGGACTATGGAAGATATACAGTGCCCGGCGCCTTATCTGCTGCGGATCTTATGATAACGTATAGACTTTTTCCAGAAAAAATAAAAGACGTGATAAATATCCCAGAAAGCGGAAATGCTGTTCCCGATATACTCAATGAATGTAGATATGAATTAGAATGGCTTTTAAAAATGCAGGATAAAGATAGTGGAGGCGTTTATCATAAACTGACAACTGCCAAATTCGTTGATCTTGATATGATGCCTTGTGGGTATGTGCCCAAACTAATATTTTCTCCTATTTCTGATAGTGCCACTGGGGATTTTGCTGCAGTTATGGCGATGGCATATGACACCTACAGCACCTTTGATCCCGACTTTTCGAACCAATGTCTTGCAGCAGCTTTGAGGGCCTTTGAGTACCTCCAAAACAAAAAATCATTAACAGAATATAAAAATCCTCCTGGGATTATGACAGGAGAATACGGAGATAAAGTTATCATAGACGAACTTGCCTGGGCGGCAGCTCAGTTGTATAGGGTAACTGGGGAAGATAAGTATCATCAGGTTTTTAGAAATTGCTATTCTTCTATTGGGTGTGAGCTGGGCTGGGCAGATATTAGCGGTATGGCAAAATTAACCTATTTGCTCACATCCCCTGAACTAGTGGACAAAAAAATATATACATACATTAAAAATGAATGGATTAGTACCGCTGACCGATATCTTGGTATATGTTCTAGGGATGGATATGGCATTGGTCTAGAACCTGATGAATACCTATGGGGAAGCAATATGACAGTAGCAAACATAGGAAGGCACCTGATCATTGCGAATATCCTAGAACCTAATAGCGATTATGTTAGCGGGGCACAAAATCATCTTCATTACTTGTTGGGAAGAAATAGCCTTAATCAATGCTTTATAACTGGATTTGGCTCAAAGCCCATACTCAACCCCCATCATAGACCGTCCGTAGCAGATGGGATAACTAAACCAGTACCTGGATTACTGTCAGGAGGCCCCAACAAAGGATTGCATGATGATTATGCAAAGAATCATCTTATGGGACTCCCCCCTGCTAAATGCTTTGCAGATCACGAAGATTCCTATTCAACCAATGAAGTTGCAATATACTGGAATACCCCAGCATTGTTCTTGGCGGCATACTTCGATTAAAATAGAATTAACCTTGTACTAGGTAGCTTATTTATGTNCCTAGTACAAGGTAATCTTAATAAGACGAGGTACCTGTCCCCTTGTCCCTCTATCTATAAGTTAGGTCTAATTAACTTAGTTCTATAACTTACATAATAGATTTAAGTATCTCTTCCACATCGTCCTTCCCTAAATCTACAGGATTATTATCCATTCTACCCCCTGTAAATGCTTTTTCTATAATCAGTACAATATCCCTTTCATTTATACCAAATGCAGATAGCCTCATTTCTATGACACTTTCACATACACTATCTATCCAATTCATAATGCCACCATATTGTTCAAATAATCCAAATAGCAGATCATCGTTTGCAAAATGCCCTTTGTTTATCTTACCAACTGCATCTAAAGTAATAGATGCTGCTAGTCCATGTGGTACATTATATAGCATTGTAAGTGGGTAAGATATGGAATGGCATGCTGTTGTTCTCGTTTGCGAAAATGCTAGTCCCGCCAACACCGAAGCCCTACAGAGCCTCTCCCTAGCCACAATATCATCTGGTTCTTCTACAGCTTGCCTTAGATGTTGTATCACTAGCTCTACAGCTCTATATGCAATTTCTTGAACTACGGGTGTTGTATGCTTGGACCAGTAGGATTCTATAGCTTGGCACATTGCGTCAAGTCCAGTAGCAAGTGTCATTTCAGCAGGTACGGACAGTGTTAAGTCTGGTGATATAATAGCTAGCCTAGGCTTAAGCATGGGATGATCAATGGAAAACTTACTATCTCCGTTTTCATCCCATATTGTAGCCCATTGGGTAACCTCTGATCCTGTTCCTGCTGTTGTTGGGACAGCAATAATATGGATTAGTGCATCCCCTGGGTATGTCTTATTTTTTATGCTATCTGTAATCTCATCTATTGTATAGTTTTCATTTTTTTCGATATTATAAAATGCACTGATTCCTTTTGCTAGATCTATACCACTTCCACCGCCAAAAGCAATGATTGTCTCAACCTTACTATTCCCAACTTGTTTTAAGGATTCGATAACATCTTTTTGTGTTGGATTGGCAGGGACAGTTTTTATCCATGTAAATATACCATCTATTGATTCACACCTTGTCTTTAGCTTATTAATAAAATCAGTCATGTTCCATCTTAGTGCTGATGATTCACTCATAACTAACACTACATTAGCCACATCTAACGACATGATCTTTTGCATTAACTCACCTTTATTAGAAAATGTAATCTCAGTATCACAAAATGGTTTGTAAGTCATGGTTTGCTCCTTCTTACTGATATTAATAGTCTTCTGGTATTAAGGTTAATATATCTTTAATGGACATACACATATCATCGGCTTCTTTTGCCCTGTGGTGTGTCAAAATAGTCTTTGCAACTTCTTGCATTGCAGGGAATCCACTTCTGGTAAGTTGGTTTGCATAGATTATGATATTAACTCCATGTTCTGAAAATTCCTCTTCTGTAACCTCATTAAAGGATGTTGGCACAACCACAAGTGGAGTTGTTTTATCTTGCCCCCTAAATTTCTGACAAAATTCAAAAATCTCACTTGGGTCTTTTTTACGGGAATGAATCATAATTCCATCCGCACCTGCAGCTACATAAGCGAAGGCCCTTTCTAAAGCATCCTCCATACCCTGCTCTAATATTAAACTTTCAATTCTAGCAATTAGCATAAATTCTTTTGTTTTAAGGGCACGTTTACCTGCAGTAATCTTTGCACAAAAGCCTTCGATGCTATCTTGAGTCTGCTCTACTTCATTACCAAATAGGGAGTTTTTCTTAAGTCCCGTCTTATCTTCTATTATAACAGCTGATACCCCTACTCGTTCCAATGTACGGATGTTATAAACAAAGTGTTCTATTTGCCCCCCTGTATCCCCATCAAGAATAATAGGCTTTGTTGTCACTTCCATAATATCATCAATGGTTCGCATACGGGAGGACATATCAACAAGCTCAATATCTGGTTTACCTTTTGCAGTTGAGTCACAAAGGCTAGAAACCCACATACCGTCAAACTGATAGGCCTTTCCATCTTGCAGGATTGTTGTATTTTCTGCAATTAAGCCCGTGATTCCACTATGTGCCTCTAGAATACTGACTGTCTTTTTCATTTCTAAAAGCTTTCTAAGCCTTCCACGTCTAATATCAGGGATAGAAAGTTGTGCTCTTGATTGCTGTTCTAATATTTTATATGTATCATCATTAGCATAAGGGAATTCTACAAGCTCTCCACCAAATTCTTTAAGAATTTCTATAACTTCATCCCTAATAGCACTTTGAAAACCAGTTTTCCAATCATCACCGTGTACCACATAATCAGGCTTATATTCTCTAAGATTATCAGCATAACTAAGGGTAGTTTGTGGAACTGTTTTATATACTCCTTTTATATTACGAATTATTTCTTCCCGTTCATTATATGATAGAATAGGAAAACGCTTATAACTAGCTACTGCCTCGTCACATAAAACACCAATGATTACTTGTCCTAGCTTTGCAGCCTCATTAATAATCTTAATATGCCCCCCATGGATAATGTCCGTACTAAAACTCATATATACTGTTTTCATCTTTAACTCCTTTAGTCTTTCTTTGACAATTATAAGGTCCTCTAAATGATCCACTTCATTGCATAACATATCTTTTACATCTAGTGGGTGTATTTGGCACTGTTTCGTTACTTCATTTAATGCGTTTTCTGCATAGCACGATACTTGCCCTTTTTCACAAAAAGAAATGATACGCCCAAGCCATATTTGCCAATCCCTTTTTAACAGTTTATATAAAGGCTGAGCCGCCATTGCATGATCAAAAAATTCAATCCCTACCTTTTTTATTATTTCTTCTTTTATGACTGCTTTAAAATCTTTTTCTGGTAATTCAAGCGTTGAGCTTACTGTCATACAGCTTGTTTTATTTTCAATTACTTTGTTAAGGACTATATTATCAAAAATCAAGTCACCATGCATTAGTAACAAATCATCAGTAAGATACTCTCGTGCTAGGTAAATGGAATAGATATAATTGGTTTTATCATATATTGGATTATTTACAAATGTGTACTCTAAAGGCAAGTTAAGTGATTTACAGTAATTAATTAATGTCTGCTCAAATGGACCTGTTGTAATAATAACTTCAGTAATATTACAATCTGCTAACTGCTTTAATTGACGGCTTAGGATTGTTTCATTTTCAGAGATTTTAGTCATACATTTAGGATGTTCGCTTGTTAACTCTCCCATCCTTCTACCTAAACCTGAGTTTAATATTAAAGCTTTCATCTAATCGCACCCCTTTAGATAATCCATAAAGGCTATCTTATTTTCAATTGGTGTTGTGGTAGGCCTACCAAGGTTATCTCTAGAGCCTATCGCAGACTTTACTTCAATAAGTATTGGTCCTGGTTGATTGTTAATCTTATTTAATATGGATTTTAACTCTTGCTTATCATTCGCTTTATATACAGCTTTGTAACCACACCCTAAAGCAATTGGTCCAAAGTTAACATGGTCTGCAACCGTTGGTTGTCCTCCTACAGATTCATGTGCTCCGTTATTAATCAATACATGAATATAGTTTTGGGGAGATTTAGCTCCTATTAGTGCCATAGCCCCCATATGCATTAATGCGGCACCATCACCATCGATGCACCATATTTTTGTATTAGGTTTGTTTAAAGCTATACCTAATGCAATCGTTGAACTATGTCCCATACTACCTACTGTTAGAAAATCGTATTGATGAGATTGTTTGTTCTTTTCTCTAATCTCAAATACTTCCCTAGATGTTTTACCTGTTGTTGAAACAATAATATCTTCGTTAGCTGCTTCTATAATCGTATCAATAAGCTCTTCACGTAGTTCAGTGTTAGAATTCTTATATTCCAGACTTTGGTCATAGGTCAATCCGCCCTTTTTAACTACAAAAGCTACACTTTTACCTTGGTCAAGTAGCATTTTAAAGTCATCTATTTTATTTTCTAACTGTAGTTCTGTTGTATTTTTATCTAGGACTAAATATTCAATATTCACAGTTTCTAATGTCTTTAATGTAATCTCGCCTTGAAATACATGTTGGGGTTCATCATGAACATCAGGTTCACCTCTCCAACCGATTACAAAAACACATGGTATGCCATATACCTTATCGTTTAGCAATGAGGCAACTGGATTAATGATGTTTCCTAATCCACTGTTTTGAAGATAAACACATGGAATTTTACCAGTGGATAAATGATAACCAGCTGCTAAGGCTACAGCATTTCCTTCATTCATAGCAATGATATGGTTTTTGGATATGCCATATGTATTCATTAAATAGTCACATAGTGGCTTAAGCTGGGAGTCTGGGACTCCTGCGAAAAAGCTACTTTTTAAAACTTTTAAAAAAGCTTCCACTTCAATCATTTAATATACCCCCTAGTTTATAATATTGTATATCTTTTTTATGATAATACCTATTAGATTTAAATGAATTATAATCATAATAATAAAACATATAAGTGTAAAAGTTTTGGCAAAGGGAATCTCTGCAGTCAGAATTATTGATTGAGTTAATAAAAGAGCGAATCTGATAAAGAAAAATTTATAGTTAATGTTAAGCGATATGTGTTTTCTAGTATCAATCATTCTAATTATTGTTATAATTAGATAACCAACAACACTAGAAATCAATGCACCATATACACCAATAAAAGGAACCAAAATAAGATTTAAGACAATATTTATAGTCGCACCTATACCTGTTGAAGTCATTGCCATAATATTATTTTTTATAGCGATATAAAAAGTTCCAAAGTATGTCGAAAAAGCTCCTAGAGTTGCAGCTACTAGTAATAACGGTACATATTTCCATGCAACATAAAAATCACCTTGCAAAATAAGTCTGGCTAAATATGGTATTAATATTATTAATGCGGAACAGATTAGAAATACAAATCCTGAATAATATGTCAGTACCCTTGAAAAGAAAACCTTACTGTCATCATTTTGTATTTCTTTTGCTGTAGAGTACTGCCATGCTTGTTGGAATATTAATACAAATAGATTAATCATAGATGGTATCTTAGTAGCAGCGGTAAACATACCTGCCATTCCTGCACCACAAAAGAACATTATAACATAACGACTAGAAATATTATTAACCCACCAAGAAAGCATATTGGGGATATTAGGTATACTAAATAGCAACATCTTTTTTAGTAACTTCTTATCAATAGCTTTTATATTAATATATAAATATTCTTTTGATGCGAAAAAAGAGAACATAGCCGCAACAAAAAATGATATTATTAATGAGATAAGATAAGACCCAACTCCACCATTAAATACTACAAGTAGAATAACATTCATAACAACTAATGTTAAAGTATTAATAACACCACTTGCTACAAAACGTTTAATATGCCCTATCCCCCTGGCAAATTGTGAAAACAGCTTATGAAGCGTTGTTGCAACGAACAACAAATAAAAGTAAGCTGTATATTGGTAGCCACTAAATAAATAAAAAACAATACATACTACCAATACTATAATAAAACTTTTCATAATCAAGTTAATGGATGTAGACATCATTTTTTCATGTTCTGCATCTTCGTCAATAGAAAAACGAAATAAAGCATCTATAACACATAATGTAGCTACAGGTAATATAATCTGTATTGAACTATTTAAAAGCTCTGCAATACCATATTGTTCTACCGTTAGTTGCGAAGTATACAGGGGCATTAAAAAGAAAGACACTAGTTTAACCAAAATATTTCCTATAGCAAATACTACAGTATTAGATAAAAGAGTTTTGTATTTGTTATTATTCATATAGTGTAATCCCTAAAAACCGTAGTAGTCTCTCGCAATTTTTACCATCCTGATAATGATTTACTAAATCATTAATTGTTTTCCTTGCATCAGTATAATTATCATTTCCCTGTATTACATCACTTATAAAATTTTTCAGATTATCCATATTGAATACTTTATGTCCAGGCATAACCTCTAAAGGATTCGAAACATTAAATCCTCTAACTTTACTGTACTCATCTATATCATCAACTACAAATCCTATTGGTTTATTTATTAACAAGAAATCTTGATAGACAGACGAATAATCTGTTAATAATGCATCCATTTGTCCCAACAAGGTATAAAAGGGTATTCCTTTTCTATCCAAATCTATATTATCAATAAAAATAATGTTGTTATACTTATTATTAGTAATTTCTATATTTGTATCTAATTTAGCAGTATGATGTAGTTTAATAATTAATAAACACTCCTCCATGTACAGATAATTATCTAGGTCTTGAATATTGTCAATAGTCAATAGCGGAAAATTACTTTTATGCCCATTAAACCCTAACCTATCTGAATTTCTATATGTAGGCAAAAATATTATTATATTCTTATATTCTTTTTTATTGATACCTAATTCAGATACTGCGTCAATATCCGAATTAAATAAATAGTCATTTTTAGGTGACCCTGCTACAATTAATTGTGTTTCCTTACAATCATAACTCTTTGTAACCATTTCTGCAAAATACTTTGATGAGATTATGACATTACTAAAACAAGATGCAGCATTATAAAAATCTTTTTTATTAATGCAGTATCCTATTTTTTTTAATCCAAATCCATGCCATAAATTTATTACCTTTTGATTTTTAGGCACTATACAATCAAAACGATTGCCACCAAATGCATATAATACAAATTTTGATGTAATCCTATAATAAAAGCCTAAGAAAAAATTGCTAATAATCTTTGTATTCTCTCCTAAATATTCCTCTATTAAATTCTTATTTCGCGTATAATATACTATTGTATATTGTTTATAATAATGGTTATCCACCATATATTTATATAAAACATATTGATTTTCACGCACACTCGAAATATCACTGAAAAATATATTATTTTCTTTTTTAGGTATAATAAAATTCAATAAACTCATTGAATTAAAAAGTATAAATTTAATAATTAGTCTAAACTTCTTTAATATATCCATTATTAATAACCCCCTTTATTTGTTCCAATAAAACAAATACGGATATGTGCTCTGCCACTCCGGCCTAAGTAAATATATCATTGTAGAGTAGCAAAAAAATATAACTACTGTAATGAAAATAATTAGTAATTTCCCTTTATTGTTTTTCATTTTTGCAATAGCATTTGGATAATAAATTATAGCGAAGATGCTGTAAATGTTTGTAAATCTACTAAGAATAGTTCCCCTTAAAGAAATAAGTAAAAATGCACATGCAATCAATAGAAAGACAGCTTGCACATCATCCTCCCCTGTTTTATGTGAAATAATCGTATATCTTCTCAAAGAGTTGTTTTTATATACAAATCTATGATTTAATATTTCTGATATAATTAACATAAGTGCAGTAATTGTCAAAGAAATTATCGTGGCAATCCGCGCTTCTCCATCTAAATAGGTTCCATTTAAATAGTAACTATATCTTGGAAATATTGATAACGCAACTTTTAATATTGGAATAAATAAAATATATATACCAGCAGATGTGACCATAACTGTAAAAAGAAATCTTTTTGTAAGCTTAAACTTTGATAAAGGATATGCTAAGAAAAATATAATAGAAACAGTGTGAAATGATGTAGCTAATAAAACGGTACATAAAAATTTAAATGGTTTTTTATCTACTATATATTCATAACTTATTGATACAGTAGCCAACGCCAACATCTGTCTAATTCCACTCATAGATAAATCAAAGTTTCTCATTGTAAAGAACAAAAACACACTTAACCAAACCATATTAGAATGCTTATATATTAATCTTCCATATGCAAAATAAATATATGCTCCTGAAACAACAAAGATAATTTGATAATTGTTTGATATTAGACTTAACACTTTGTTTAAATATAAAAATCCAATCTCATATCTTTTCGCATAAAATGACATCTCCACACCTGACGATATAGAGTTAAAAAGTCTAATGTAAGCTTGTGTATCATTTCCAACTTGTTCAGATCTAAACATAGTAAGAATAGCAAACAAACCCATAGTCAATACAATATATACATATCGCCCTTTTTTCATATTACTTATTGAAAAGATAAAAATTGCACATGATAGTATATATATTGCTAAAAAATAGTATAACCACATACAATCACCTAATCCTTACTAGGCAAACCATACAAATATTCTTCAAGATGTTTTTCTATATACTCAACATCTGCTTTTAGTTCAGGATATGTAAGATAAACCCTAGTGTTTTTTATCGATATCTCAGGATTAAAAAATTCTTTTTTTAAGGTATGATTTTCTTTTTTTAAACCAATAAAATTAATTAACATGTTACTAGTTTCTTCATAACGATAAATCAAATCTTCAAAATAAATTCGTACTACTTTATTAGTATCATCTTTCTCGTATTTTCGATGTGTCCTTGTAATTCTATACCACTCACAAAAGGTTTCAACATCTTTATAAGGAATAATACCCCATCTATATTTTACTTTTTCTAACACATAAAGGTCTCGTGGGTCTCTTTCAACTGATATTACTTTTATATCATCAAAATAGTTTAAATATCTATTAATGTTAGAAGGTGGGACAAGTTGATCTATCATCATATAATCATCATCATTTTCATTCGCATAATTAAATATCTCTTGTAGGTATTGCCTTGTATACTTATAAAATTCTTCTTTTGTAATGTGTGTAAAGTAAGCCGACTCATTTTGAAGCATGGATATATTAAAACGCTCCTTTTGAAAAACCCCAACAAACTGAGCATATACTCTATCAAAAAAATAAAACCAAGAACCCCTATCTATCTGATCTCTATGCCACCACGATTTACATTGTAATTCTGTTATCTTATCAATATATTCCAACGAACATTTCATAAACATATTACCAAAATACTTTCTATATCTAGGAGCATACCAGGTTCCATTAAGAAAATTAACAAGTTTTTTATATCTCTTTATAGCATGACTCGTGTTATGTCTATGATTGTTTTCTATAAGATTGTATTCTAAATCTGAAATTCCATCCGGGTCTTGCAAAAATCTAACTTCAAAGTCTCCGAGTGATTTACAGTTTTCAAATTCACTAAAAAAATCACTAATAGCACTTGAACCAGTCCTATAATACCCTGCACATGTGATAATTTTCATTTTTTACTCCTTAAATTAAGATAAAATTCTTCTAAACTCTTTCCTTGACTCAGAATATCAAAATTAGCTTTAGTATCAGTTTCCATATGGTATAATCGTTTATTATATGGTATACCTTCAATAATAACATCAGCCCATTTTTCAGCTTTATCATCTAAACTCATGCAATAATAATCATCTGAAATCTTAGCTTGATTAGGAACTGTATTAGATACATAACATGTCAAACCATTACACTGAGCCTCTATAAGAACAATTCCTAATCCCTCAAAAATAGATGGCAACACAAAAACATCCATTGCATTGTAATAATCATGTATATTTGACTTAGAACCTAAAAAATACACGCAATTATCAATTCCCAGTTCTGATGCCTTCACCTTATATTTTTCAAATAAAGGACCATCCCCTAAAAGCATTAGGACACAGTCTGCTTTTTTTTCTTTAATTGCAATAAACACTTTAAATAAGTAATCGTGATTTTTTTGTTCAGCGAACCTACCAACATGACCTATTACAAACTTATCTTTTAAACATAACTCCCCCCGAATTTCATTTCTTTTTTTAGAATTATATCTAAATTTTTCTGTATCTATTGCATTGTTAAATATCTTCACATTTCCTGAATTTACATACTTTTGTCCATATAAAAATTTCCCAGCATCCTCTGAACATGCAAAAAATATATTAGAAGTTTTCTTAAGGGGAATACATAATAATTTATTTCTTATTGCTTTTATTCGGTTTTCAGAATACATTGTATTATGGCTATGTGTAATACGGTGTTTAATGCCATACTTTTTAGCAAGAGGATGAATAAATCCATTTAAATACACTTCATGTAGGTGAATAATATGATAGACATGTCCATTTTCTTTAAAAAACCGTCTATAACTATTATAGCTCCTAATACTTGGTTTCTTTAGAAAATATGATTTGCCTCCCATTTTTTTTATTTCATTTTCATATGTATTTCCATTGTTTACGAAATAAATAAAGTCAAATTGCACCTTTTCTCTATCTATATTTCTATAATAATTCATAATAAAACTCATGACTCCGCTACTTATTGCTAAAGTCGATACAACGTGCAAAACTCTAATTTTAGACATTAAACCACCCTCTTATACTTGAAATGCTTTTAATTTGAATATTAATACGTTTATCTTTTCTTCCTTAAAATCTTATCTGATATGATTTTAAGTAGCCATACCGGAGACAAAAACATCACTATTTGCCCTATAACAACTATAACTAAGTCTAGCGTACTCGAGTATCCCATCTTCCAGAATCTATAAATAACTGAAACATAGCTTTTACAATTAACCCAGGTTTTTCTTCTCTTATAATTATCTTTATTCGATCTAAATAATAATAACGGTTTGGGTATATTCATAGAAAGACAGTCATTATGTAGCATTCTTATGAATAAGTCTATGTCTTCTTTTCGCAACACGTCCTGATAACCGCCACAGCCCAACACAGCTGATTTCCTGTACATCACTGTCGGATGATTAAATGGACTTCGCCTTCTAGAGAATTTCATTATATCTTCATGCTTTTCTGGGACAATTCTTGATGTTACGATATTTGAAGGCTCATCATAAAACTCATTTGTCCACGTTCCAACAATACATAATTCAGGATTTTCATTAAACTCCTTAAGTTGTAATTCACATCTATTTTCTAATGAAATATCATCAGTATCCATTCTAGCTACTAACTCATTTCTACATTTCTTCAACCCTTCATTCAAAGCAGGACCTAATCCTAGATTCTTTTCTAAAGGAACAATCGTAAAAAGTTCTGGATTTTGTTTTTTATACCGATTAATTGCCTGATCCAACTCTGCAGTTAGCGGTCTATCTTTTACAATCACAATTTCATCCGGTTTAATTGTTTGTCTAAGCATACTTTCAACACTCTTAATGAAAAATTCCAACTGTTCCTTATTATATATAGACATCAGAACACTATATTTTATTTTTTCCATTTCTAACTCACCCTTCTTAATTATCTCTCTGTCAACTCAATCGATTGTTTAAAACTCCTTATTCTATAATCTGCTTTATCATAGTCACTCATAGACTTCTCATAAACCAAATTTCCAAATACCTTATTAACAACATCAATTCCAAACATCAATCTCAAAATCGGATTAAATACCTT
>JGI24707J26582_10000493_pt1 | contig 30043 bp, 28 predicted proteins | sample BioPla1DNA1_FD_26582 | JGI IMG/M metagenome (IMG submission 26582)
ATGATCAGTCCCTTGAACAGATGGTCCTTTATGACAAAGCTAACGGAACCGGCCCCTTCAAGCTGGACATCTGGGATAAGAGCGGTTCTCAGATTCTACTCAGCCGCTTCGATGAGTATTGGCGCGGGCCCGCTGCTCTGAAGAACGTTGTAATTAAAGACATCCCTGAGTTTTCCACCCGTCTGCTCATGCTGCGTGCCGGCGATGCGGATGCCATCTATGTAGGAGACCCAGATCTACCGCAAGTNCGGACCATTCCTGGCGTGACCGTTGTTGATGGCCTACCTCAGGTGACCAACACGGTACTCTTCTTCAGCTTCACCATTCCCGTTGAGGGTAACGAAGACTTGGTGGGCAGCGGAAAACTTGATGGCAACGGTATCCCCAGCGATTTCTTCGCCGATGTCAACGTGCGTAAGGCTTTCAGCTACGCCTTCGACTACCAGGCATACTTGAGCGAAGTAGCCCTTGGCAACGGGGAGATTCCGAAAGGTCCATTCCCTCAGAGCTTGCCGTATGTAAACACGGAGCAAGAATATTACTCCCACGACCTGGCAAAGGCCACCGAGTACTTCAAGAAGGCCTTTGACGGAGAAGTATGGGAAAAGGGATTCAAAGTAGGTATTGTTTACAACACTGGTAATGATGCTCGCAAGACCGCGCTGGAGATTCTCGAGTACAACATCGAGAGAATTAACTCGAAGTTCCAGGTTGAAGTTATTGGGCTGGAATGGAGCACCGTGCTGGATAGGCTCCGCTCCGCTTCACTTCCCATCTTTGTCATGGGATGGATGATGGACTTCCCTGATACTCACAACTTCGCTGTTCCGTTCATGCATTCTACCGGAACCTTTGCAGGTTTCTGCGGTCAGGGCTTGATTGACCTTGCCAAGGAAGAATTTGACGAGTTGATCGCGGCTGGTATCAAGGCAACCGATCCTGCGGAACGTGAGAAGATCTATCACGAGCTGCAGAGACTCTATGTGGACTTGGCCATTGGCATGCCGTATATGGAGGCAACCACAAACAGAGTAATGCGCGATTGGGTACAGGGCTTTGAATACTGCCCAGCCTACAGCGGCGGTAATGTGCTCCAAGTGAAACAGGAGGAGTATGTGATGGCAGCCAGGGCTGGGGGAGTAAGGCATTGGAAGATTCTGACCCGGCATATTCTGCCCAATACGATCTTCCCTGTTTTAATTCAGGCTTCCATGAACATGGGCTCAATTGTGGTCACTGCTTCTACCCTGAGTTTTCTAGGCCTCGGCGCCCCGGAGGGTCATGCAGACTGGGGGCAGATGATCAGCTTTGCCCGGAACTGGATTTTGGGCACGCCTGACAATCCGTTAGCCTACTGGTATACGGTGTTGTGGCCAGGTTTGGCCATTGTCCTTTTTGTATTATCCTGGAACCTCATTGGCGATGCTTTTCGGGATATTATGGATCCTAGGATTCAGGGGTGATTGTCCCCAAGCAAGTAAGATACCAAAGGCACTTCTTTACGATGAAGTGCCTTTTTATTGCATACGATAAGTGGTCGACACGGGCAGGTTTAGGCTGAAATGACAGTAGGTGCTTTTCGTTCAAACAAAAAAGAATGCTCCCCCCTTTGGTACAGGGGGAGCATGTCGATTTCGGCGACTACTACTCCACGGGGAAGTACGGGTGAAAGATTTTGGAACGGCCGAGGTGGGCTGCTCAATTAATGGGCAGCCGCCTACCCGACGGAGGATTAGTCATTGGCAATAAACTCTGCCGGAACTTCGATCCTTTCATTCCCCTGGACAAAAGACGAAAAGGCTTCGAAGTCCGCGTCCACCGCAAGTGTAAGCCGGGCCAGCTCATCTATTGTCGCAAAGTCCCCTTCTGTCCATTCTGCGGTGGGGAGGCTTTTGTAGCCGCCCCAGTCATCCCAGGGCTGCATGGGCACTTTCAACAGGGAGTTAGCGTCTAAAAGGAGATTCCAGTTCAGGTAATCGTAACCCCACCACTGGAAGATGCCGAAGAGGTTGGGGTCGGCATTGCCCGCACGGCACATGAGCCAAGCCTTCGGCCCAGTGATAAAGTCCCCTTCGCCCACAGCCAGGGGGTCAAACTTAATCTTGAGTGCCTTCTGCTGCAGTTCATCCAACTGGGCGTCCACCATAATCCAGCGCTGCTGTCCATCATCCCAGTATTCAAAAACCCAATGGTCCACGTATTTCCCCGCTTCGAAATAGGTGGCAAAACCGCATCTAGCCCGGGCAGGAATGCCCGCTTCCCGGCAGAGAGCCGCGCCCACTACCGAAAAGTCGCGGCAGATGCCGATCATCTTTTCCCCATGGGTTTTTTCCTCACTGACGTGACCAAACCCCCGCTCCCTTAGGAAGCTCAGCTTGCCTTCAACGCCGCGAATCAAGGGTTCTTTTTTCCTTTCATCGCTCAGCTCAACCCCGTAAGCTCCGCTCCAATGCTGGTGCAGGAGGATGTTCTGCACGTACTTGACGATGGTGGGGATATGGGGAGGGATGTCTGCCACCATGTGCCGATTCGCTTTGATCTCGGTCATGGGACCGTGTTGGAGATAATATTCAAGCAGCTCGCTGTTCACAGTGATCGCCCCAGTCTATAGTTGGTTTTGTGGTAATTATAACAGAAAATGGTAAATTCTGCTCATAAATTGACTGGGGTGCTGCCAGCACCCCAGCTTAACCTCACATGCTGATGGGCCTTAAGGGATCGTCAATCAAAGTGGCAAAGACAAAGTCGTGGACGTGGCCCCTGTTCAAGGTACTGGTNCCGCTGGCAGCGTGGATGTGCCTGCCATTCCCGACAGGAATGGATAAGCCGGTGATTCCCCCTACCTCGTGGAGGTGTATTTCAGTAAAGTCGGTGGTGAGCATAAAAACGTGCACATGGTCATCGCCTACCGGAATCACTTCCCCTGTCATCCCGGCAAAGCGGTGGTTATGGGNTATTTCCTCAAAGATCATGGTGCTNCCCTGAATCTCGTGCACATGAGTTTGGGTGGAAATGACAGCTTGGTTGATGATTGGATTTGGATTGTAACCGTTCAGAATCAATCCCTCCTTTTGCGTGTTTGTACAGTATATGTCACACGCATGAAGGAGGGATAATTCAAGCGGTGAAATGGGAACTGGGCGTCAGCTTCTGAGGCTCGAACGATTCACTAAACAATGACAACGCCCCGCTGTTTAGCAGGGCGTTTCTTGTCTAGTCTAGAGGAATGATGGTTGCTCCCTCTACCGCCTTAAAGGTAAAGATCTCAGGCGTAATTTGGGTTTTTGCTGTGTACTCATCCNTCACTCTGTTTTTCAGCTCCTCAACTGCTGATTTGGCAGTCAGGATAATCATACTGCCGCCAAAGCCTGCTCCCGTCATACGGGCTCCAAGTGTGCCAGGGGTTGAGCGGGCAATTTCAACCAAGAGATCTAGTTCTGAACAGCTCACTTCGTAGTCATCCCGCAGACTTTCATGGGAGGCGTAAAGGAGCTCTCCGAAGGCCTCTAGGTTATCCGCCTTGAGAAACTCGATCGCATCCAGCACCCGCTGATTTTCGCTGACCACATGGCGGGCTCGCTTTCTGAGCGCCTCAGGCAGCGCGTTTATTAGATCCAAGTGTTCGATTGTAACATCGCGGAGGGCGGTGATTTCAGGCAGATCTTTCTTTAAGAGCTGAACCGCTTCTTCGCACTGGCTTCTTCTGAGGTTGTACTCAGAATCGACTAGGCCCCGCTTCACCCCGCTGTTGATCACAACCAAGGTACAGCCTGCCTCTTCAAAACGGGCGGCCACCGTTTGGTAGTCTAGACTGCGGCAGTCTAAAAAGAGGGCATGATCCTTTTCCCCCAGCATGGAGATGAACTGATCCATGATGCCGCAATTGACGCCCACAAATTCGTTTTCTGCCCGTTGAGCCAGCTTGACAAGCTCAGTTTTGTTTATCTTAAGGTCGTTGAGCTTGTCCACAAACAGGGCGGTCGCTACCTCTAGTGCCGCGGAGGAAGAAAGGCCTGCTCCTAAGGGCACATTCCCCTGCAGGACTATGTCCATTCCGGCTAGGTTATAACCATCCTTCTGCAGTAGATCACATACCCCGCGGATATAATTGCTCCAGCGGTGGATTTCGGTTTGGGTAATAGCCTCGAGGGAGAAAGAATCCTTGGCCTCAAAATCTAGGGAATAGAGGTTGACCTCATTTGTGCCATTTAGCGCACCCAGCAGTGTGATCCGGGCATCGATGGCCATGGGCAGCACGAACCCATCGTTGTAATCGGTATGTTCACCCAGAAGATTGACCCGGCCCGGTGCTGAAGACGCAATGGTGGGTTGTCGTCCTGGGAAATGTTCACTAAATGCTTGTTTTAGCTTTTCGATCTGCATGCTATTCACCCCTCAGTTTCTTCGCTTGATCTTCTGGGCTCATGTCGGTGATGAATGTGCCCGCACCCGATTCAACACCCGCCAAATACTTGAGCTTAGTGGCGGTGCGGTTGAGGGGATAGAACTCGAAATGGAAGTGGTATTCCCCATGTTCTCCCTTGGTTGGCGCTTGATGGATGGCCATGATATACGGCAGGGAAAAACCGAACAGCTCATCGTATTTGCCCAGAAGCTCCTTTAAGGTTTGGGCTAACCCCTGTTTTTCCTCGTCCGTGAAATGGGCGAAGGATTGGAGGTGACGTTTAGGATAGAGATGCACCTCGTAAGGGTACCGGGCAAAGAAAGGTACAAAGGCTGCAAAGAACTCATTCTCCACCACCAAACGTGAACCGTCTTTTGTTTCTTCCTGCAGGATATCGCAGTAAAGGCAGGTACCCCTCTCCTCCTTGTGCTGACGTGCCGATGCCAGTTCTGTGGCAATCACGGGCGGAATGAAAGGCATGGCGTAGATCTGGCCGTGGGGGTGGCTGAGCGTTACGCCGATAGCTTCACCTTTNTTTTCAAAGATGTAAACGTANTCGACCTCTTCCTTACTGCCCAGCTCTAGGTAGCGATCGGTCCAAACCTCGATCAGGTTACGGATATGTTCCACCGAAGCTTCTGCCAAGGAGCTGTTGTGCTCAGAGGAGTAGAGGACCACTTCGCAGATACCTGCGGCCGGTGCTGTTTTATACAGTTCAGAATCCAATGCCCCTAATTCTGCCGGCGGCAGCGTAAGGGACGGGAATTTGTTTTCAAAAACCACAATCTCGTAATCCTCTGCCGGCACCTCGGTGGGAAATGCCCCCGGTAGGGTGGGGCAGAGGGGGCAGAACTCGGCAGGCGGGAGATGTGTCCGGTCCTGGCGGTGGGCAGCCACAATCACCCACTGTCTCAACTGGGGGTTCCAGCGCAGTTCACTCATGGGATCCCTCCTGCTTCTTTTCTTTCTTTTCCTTCTCGGCGAAGGTGTAAAAAATGATGTAGCGGCCGTCCTCTTTCTTGACAACCTTCTTTTTCATCTTCTGCAATTCATTCTCTCCTTGCGTTTAGTATAGCCGGGCAAGTAGTTCTCCAACTAAGCTCCCAATCCCTGCCCTAAGAAAACGGTTCAAAAAAGGAGGCAGGAAAATGGGCTTTCCTTCCCAAAGTGTTAATAACGGTTAAAGATACTCCGGTAATTGTGTATAATAATCTTTGGGGTCAAAGCCACAGACTTGAAAACACAGCTGGAAAGGAAGATTGGATTGATTAACGTGGCCATCATCGGGGTTGGAGCCATTGCTCCCACCCATATCGAAGCTTTTTTAANCTTCTCTGATCGATGCAGAATTGTTGCCCTGTGCGACATTTACCCGGAAAAGGCGGAGGCAGGCGCTAAGCGGTTTGGCCTGGATGTGGACATCTACGATGATCACACCAAAATGCTGGATCGGGAAGATATTGATCTGGTTGCGGTTTGTACACCGCCCTACACCCATGCGGAGATTTCCATCAACTTCTTAAATGCGGGCAAGCACGTGATNTGCGAAAAGCCCATGGCTGCTTCCCTAGAAGAATGCGATGCCATGAACGAGGCGGCAGAAAAGAGCGGTAAGATCTTATCAATTATTTCCCAAAACCGCTTTTCTAACCCAATGATGAAACTGAAGCAGGTTTTGGAAACCGGGATTATTGGCAAGATAGCCCACGCCCAGGTTGACTCCTTCTGGTGGCGCGGGTACAGCTACTACGACCTGTGGTGGCGCGGTACCTGGGAGAAGGAAGGGGGCGGCCCAACCTTAAACCATGCGGTTCACCATATCGACATTTTCCGCTGGATGAACGGTATGCCCAGTGAAATTACCGCTGTGATGACCAACGTTATGCATAATAACGCAGAGGTAGAGGATCTCTCCATTGCTATCGGCCGCTACCCTGACGGGGGCCTGGCCCAGATTACAAGCTCCGTGGTGCACCACGGCGAAGAGCAGCAGCTCATCTTCCAAGGGGAGAGGGCCAGGGTATCGGTACCCTGGAAGGTGTATGCTTCTACCGCTAAGGAAAATGGTTTCCCGGAGAGAAACGAAGAGCTGGAAAAGGAGATTCAGAAACTCTATGGCAGCCTAAGCGATCTGGAGCACCAATTCCACACAGGGCAGATTAACGATATGCTCTTGGCCGTGGAAGGGAAAAAGGATGTGCTGATTGACGGCAAACAGGGGCGGGAAACCCTGGAGCTGATAACGGCCATTTTCCAATCGGCCAGCACCGGACAGACGGTAAAACTGCCCTTGGGTAAAGACAGCCCCTTCTACACCCGGGAAGGCGTTTTGAAGAATGCGCTCCATTTCTACGAGAAGAAGGGATTTGTGGAGAACTTCTCCGATGACAAGATTACAACAGGCGGCAAGTACGAATAGGGGTGTGGAAATGACTAACAGAGGCGATGGGATGAACTACGCGCCGAAAGGCGAGAAACGGATAGTTGTGGAGCCGGGCGAGTTTGCCATTGCGGCTATAGGACTTGACCACGGCCATATCTACGGCCAGTGCAACGGCCTGATTGAAGCCGGTGCCGAACTGAAGGCTGTTTATGATCCCGATCCGAAAAAAGTGGAAGCGTTTAAAAAGAACTTCCCTCAAGTGAAGGTTGCTTCTTCGGAAGAGGAAATTCTAGAGGACGAATCGATCAAGCTGGTGACCTCAGCCTGTATTCCCAAAGATCGGCCTGCTTTGGGCCTTAGGGTTCTTTCCAGCGGTAAACACTATTTCAGCGACAAACCGGGCTTTACCACCAAGGAGCAGCTGGCTCAAGCCAGGGCAAAAGTGGCAGAGACCGGACTAAAGTGGGGCATCTACTACGGCGAAAGGCTCCATGTGGAAAGTGCCGTTTACGCCGGCCAGCTCATTGAAGCGGGGGAGATCGGTCGGGTGATCCAGGTAATTGGCCTTGGGCCCCACCGCATTAACGCTCCCCACAGGCCAGACTGGTTCTTCGACCCAGAGTGTTTCGGTGGGATCCTGTGTGATATCGGCAGCCACCAGATTGAGCAGTTCCTCCACTACTCCGGGGCAAAGGATGCCAAGGTACTGCACAGCAAGGTTGCCAACTACCATTTCAAACAATATCCGGGCTTTCAGGACTTTGGTGACGCCACCTTGGTGGCCGATAACGGCGCTACCTTCTATTTCAGGGTAGACTGGTTCACCCCTGATGGGCTGGGCACCTGGGGCGACGGCAGGGTCTTGATTCTAGGCACCGATGGCTACATTGAAGTGAGGAAATACATTGATATTGGCAGGGACCAGAGGGGAGACCAACTGTACCTGGTCAACAAGGACGGGGAAAAGCATCTGCAGCTCTCCGGCCAAGTGGGCTTTCCCTTCTTTGGCCAGTTCATCTTGGACTGCCTAAACGGCACCGAAAACGCCATGACCCAAGAGCATGCTTTCAAGGCAGCTGAGCTCTGCTTAGATGCCCAGGAAAAGGCAATCTGGATCGAGAAGTAAGTGTCAGCCCGCCCCGTTGCGTGAAGGAAAGGGGCGGGCTTTCCCGAATACTTAGATTAGGGACATCGCCTCTGGGGCGGTGTTTGCCTGTCTTTTTTAGGAGGAAGAACAGCATGACCGGATTTATGGGAGACAATTTCCTACTTACCAACAAAACGGCCGAAAGGCTGTACCATGACTACGCCAANAAGATGCCTATCCTCGATTACCACTGCCATTTGGATCCGCGGGAAATTGCGGAGAATAAGAAATACAGGAATATTACCGAACTGTGGCTGGCCGGGGATCATTACAAATGGCGGGCGATGCGGGCTAATGGCATCGAGGAAAAGTACATAACGGGCGATGCCAGCGACAAGGAGAAGTTCATGAAGTGGGCAGAAACACTGCCCAAGTGCATCGGCAATCCCCTCTTTCACTGGAGCCATTTGGAGTTGAAGCGCTACTTCGGTATAGACGATCTCTTGACTCCAGAAACGGCGGAGGAGATTTGGGAAAAATGCAATGAACTCCTGCAGGATGATGCCTTTACCGCTAGGGGGTTTATTGCACGTTCCAACGTAGTAGCCCTCTGCACAACCGATGATCCGGTCGATTCGCTGGAATACCATCGGGCTATTGCGGCAGATGACAGCTTTAAGACCAGAGTCTATCCCACCTTTAGGCCCGACTTGGCCTTGGCCATCGATAGTCCAGGCTTTCTGGATTGGCTCGCCCGACTGGAAGCAGTAAGTGGTGTGAAGGTGGAAAGCTACGCTGATTACACTGAAGCCTTAAGAAGCAGGATCGACTTTTTCCACAGCGTAGGCTGCCGCATTTCCGACCATGGCCTGGATCAAGTATTCTACCGGGAAGGGACACCGGAAGAGGCGGACCGTGTGTTGAGGAAGGCTCTCCGGGGTGAAGCTGTTAGCAAGGATGAAGGGGAGATGTTCAAAACCCAAGTGTTCCTCTTCTGCGGTAGGGAATACGCGGCGAGGGGTTGGGCTATGCAGCTGCATATGAACGCCATTCGGAACAACAGTGCTCGCATGTTCGCCCTTGTGGGGCCTAACACCGGCTTTGATGCCATGGGCGACCAGACCTACGGTGAGGCATTGGTCAAGCTGCTGTCCGATTTGGACGCAACCGATGAGCTGCCCAAGACCATTCTGTATTCCCTCAATCCGATGGATAACGAGCTTTTAGCTACGATAGGCGGTTCTTTCAACGCAGCACCGGTACCGGGCAAGATTCAGCTTGGCTCCGGCTGGTGGTTTAACGATCAAAAGGACGGTATGATCAAGCAGATGGTGACACTGGCCAACATGGGCTTGATCAGCCATTTCGTGGGTATGCTCACGGACAGCCGCAGCTTCTTGTCTTACACGCGGCATGAGTATTTCCGCCGCATCCTCTGCGATCTGTTCGGTACCTGGGTGGAAAAAGGCGAACTTCCCAACGACCTAGAGTTCTTGGGTGCTGTAATCGAAGATATTTGTTATAATAACGCAGAGCGTTACTTCAATTTGGCTTTGTGAGAGTGAGTATTTTTAGGGGGTAGTGTTGGAATATGAAGATGGTTTTTCGTTGGTTTGGCAGTGACGATGACAGCGTAACGCTGGAGCAGATCAGGCAGATCCCGGGCATCACCGGCGTGGTTGGTGCACTCCACGATATGCCGGCAGGAGAGCTCTGGACCCAAGAGCGGATCAACGCCCTGCGGGACGAGGTCAACGCTGCTGGACTGGAACTGGAAGTAATCGAAAGTGTAAACGTGCATGAGGATATTAAGCTCGGCCTGCCCAGCAGGGATCAGTACATCGAGAATTACATTAAGACCATTGAGAATCTGGGCAAGGCAGGCGTGAAGGTGATCTGCTATAACTTCATGCCCGTTTTCGACTGGCTCCGTTCCGATCTATGGATGAAGTTAAGCGACGGCTCGGTAGTTTTGGCTTATGACCAAAGTGTGATTGCCAACACTGATCCCGTTTCCATTGTGGAGACCTANGCAGAAGATTCCAAGGGCTTTGGCCTGCCCGGCTGGGAGCCGGAGCGGCTAGCAGAGTTAAGAACCACCTTGGAGCTGTATAAAGACGTGGACCAGGAGAAACTGTTTGAAAACCTCAAGTATTTCCTGGAAGCGATTATACCCACCTGTGAAGAGTACGATGTGAAAATGGCCATCCACCCAGACGATCCGCCCTGGGAGATTTACGGCCTGCCTCGCATCGTCACCTCAAAGGAAAACCTGGAGAAGCTGGTTAACCTGGTTGACAGCCCTTACAACGGCCTCACCCTGTGCAGTGGGTCGCTGGGAGTTAACTCTAAGAACCAGATTCCAGAGCTAATCAGGCACTTCGGGAAAATGGGCAGAATCCATTTCGGCCATGTGCGCAACGTGAAGATAGTTTCCGACGGAGTGTTCCACGAAACATCGCACCTGTCCAGTGATGGGTCCCTCGATGTGTTTGAAATAATGAAGGCCTACTACGATGTGGGCTTCACAGGTTACTTGCGTCCGGATCACGGCCGGATGATTTGGGGTGAAGAGGCACGTCCCGGTTATGGCCTGTACGATCGGGCTTTGGGCGTTGCTTATATGAACGGACTGTGGGAAGCGATCAACAAAATGGCCTAACGAGAGGACCGGAAGGGGACGTTTTCTTTGCAGAAGTTAAGGGTCGCGGTAATCGGCTGTGGGAGTGTGTCTGTTGTGCATCTGCCGCCTATTGCGACTTGGCAGTGGGCGGAGCTGATTGCGGTCTGTGATGTTAATGAGGGAAGGGCTAGACGGGCAGGTGAAAAGTACCAGGTTCCCTGGTACACTGACTACAACGCAGTTTTTGCCCTAAAGCCCGATGTGGTTCATATCTGTACATCCCATTACACCCATGCCGGAATCGCGATTGCAGCAGCCAAGCAGGGAATTCACGTGCTGACTGAAAAACCAATGGCGACCAATTTGGCCGACGCGGACCGCATGATTGCGGCTGCGGAGGAGAATGATGTTAAACTGGGAGTTGTATTCCAAAACCGCTACAACGCTGCTTCCAAGGCAATGCGGGAAGTGGTGGAACGGGGAGATTTGGGTAGACTCCTTGGGTGCCGGGCCTTTGTAACCTGGTTCCGGCCGCGGGAGTACTACACCAACAGCGACTGGAAGGGTACCTGGCGGGAGGAAGGTGGGGGCGTCTTAATGTCCCAAGCCATTCACACCATCGATTTGATGCAGTGGTTGATGGGTGAGGTTGATTACCTCCAGGGTTCCATCAGCAATCGGTTCCATGACTATATCGATGTGGAAGATACGGCGGAAGCTACCGTGTTTTTCAAAAACGGAGCAAGGGGCAGTATCTACGCCTGCACCAACTACAGCCGCGATGCGGATGTGCAGCTGGAAGTGCATGGCGAAAACGGCTTTGTGCGCTTGGAAATGGACCGGGCGGTGATCAGCCTTAAGGGTCAGGCGGAGTACGCTGTAAGTGAAAACGGAACTGAACAGACAGCGGGTAAGTCCTATTGGGGTGCCAGCCATGCTAAGCAGATCGAGTGTTTCTACCGGTCAATCCGGGAGGATCTTCCGGTTAAGATCGATGCTTGGGAAGGCCGCAAGGCATTGGAAATTGTCAGGGCTATTTACTACAGCGGCAGTAACGGGGGCTGCAGAGTCCAGTTTCCCTTTGCAGAGCCGGNGGGCTTCCAGCCGCCGTCTCTAACCAANGCGAATAATTAGTGTTAAGGCAAACGAGGGGCCCAGTGCCCCTCGTTTTTTGGTAGAAAAAAAGGACTGCCGCCGGCAGTCCAGAAGATACTCTCATATTACTTCATTATTGCTTCCGCTTGGGCCATCTCTTTCCGGAAACCCTCTTCATCGAAGAGGAAGTGCTCCAGGAAGATCTCTCCCCCTTCGGGGCTTAAGAGTTTGCCCAGGTTGCGCAGTAAGAAAGCCCAAAGGGCAAACCACGGTTTCATGTCCCGCATGTCTTCCATATCAAGATAGGTTGGTTCCCGTTTTGCCCAGGTACGGAAGGCATCCCATTTTTCTTTCGCGGAAAGGGTTTTATCCGTTAAGTTGTAGAGGAGCCAGCCCAGATCTAAGAACTGCAGTTTGCAGCGCACGCCATCTTTCTGCCTGGGTAGGCGGTGGATCTCTTTACCGTTGACCAAATCCACAAAGGCGCCCATTAGATCTACTCCGGCGAAGTTGGCTAAAATGACGCCGGGGGCAATACGGGGATTNCAGTCAATGAGGTAGAGCTTGCCCGTGTTTTCATCTTCCATATAGTCAAAACTGATAAAGCCTGTCCAGTTAAAGTGTTTAATCAACCGGGCGTCAAACTCCTCTGCTTCAGGCGAATTGACCGTGATCCGGTAGGANCTTGTCCCACCGCTGGTGGGAACGGTGCGCAGGGCGCGGAAGACCACGTTACCCTTAACCTCGCCGTTTACAGCCAGGTTTACGGTGGAGATGAGGGAACCCTTGATATACTGCTGGATTAGGGGCAGCTGCTCCTCCAGGTTGTACTTCTTCACGATTTGGCCGTACTCCCAAACAGCGTTGTTGGGATCATCCACTATTTTCTGGCCATGGGCGTTGCAGGCAATGCGCGGCTTGATAACTACCGGCGATTTGAGTTCTTCCAGTACCCTGATGGCGTCTTGGAGCGACTCGGGGGTTTCGGTGTGGGGCGTCCTCACTCCGGCCTGCTTGGCGTACTCCGCCATGGCGTGTTTGTTATGGGCGTAGGTGATTTCCTCAAAGGACATGGAAACCATCTTAGTATATTTAGTTATGGTGTCCCGGTAGTAGGACATTAAAAAACCGCATTCCAGGACAGGGAAGTAGAAATCGTATTCCCCGGTCTTCAGCTCATCCAGGACCGCTTGGGCGAACCCCTGGGGATTGTGGAGCAGGGAAGGTGCGAGAATACGCTTGTCCACTGCGTTGGAATACGAGACAAAGCTGCGGCTGTGGGAATCTACCACTGTTACTTTATAGCCAAGTTCTTTGAGACGCCGAACCACAAAGAGACTAGTGGGTGAGGCTGGTGTTGTTACTAATGCTTTCATTGTACTTGCCCCCAATGCCTTATCAGTTTATAATTAAGATCAGCATAATACAATTATAATAACACATTTCAGTTAGGAATAATAGGCTTTTCGGGGAAATACCAAGGAGGTTGAGAAGTTGCGTGTGCGACCGGCCACTGCCGCAGATAATGAGAAGTTAATAGCCATTGAACAGCTCACGCCCCAGGGCGGACAGATTCAATTGGTGAGTGAACGGAAGGACTATTTTTTCCGAGCCAAAAAGTTCGCCGATCCAATTGTATTAGTTGCAGAAGACGAAGAGGAAGACATGATCTTAGGTATTATGGCGGTGGGTCCTGTGGAGCTTAAGCTGCATGGCAAAACACTGCGGGGAGGCTTGGTCTTCGACTGGCGCTCTAACCCCATGGCCCAAAAGGGGCTGCCCAGGCATATGCTCAGGCTCTGGCAGGCTGCGCACAAGGAAATCATCCGGAGAGACTTGGACTTCTTGTTCGGTTATGTAAAGGAAGACAACTTCCGTTCCATGAGCATTATCACCAGATATGGGGCGGAGGTTGTGGAAAGCAAAGACTTCCTCACCATGCCCGTGCACGCCCGCTTCTGCCGTAGGCGCAGCGAGGTGGACAAAGTTGCCTTTACCCCCAAGCCAGAGGAAGAGAAAGAAAGGGCAGCCTTAGCCCGTGCCTTCGGCGAGCTCGACCTGTTTCCGGACTGGACTCAAAGGGATGCAACCCGGGAGCAGCGGGATCGCTATCTCTTCGGAAAATTCAGCTATAAAGGTTCCTCTGTCAAAGTGTGGGACACGACTGGGGAATACACCCAACGCGTTTTGAACATCCCCAAGCTGTTCAAGGTGGTTCGCCCCATTGTCCAAGCAGGCTCCAGGCTTTTACCCCTGCCCCATATTCCTAATTTAGGTGAAGAACTCAGGGTGTGGCAGCTCTTTGACCTTGTATTAGATCAAGGCGAGGATTTGAACCCCCTCTTGGAAAAGGTGAGACAGGCTGCGGTTGCTAACAACATCCACTATCTGGTAATCTGTTTAGGTGCGGAAGAAAAGGGCTATGAGTTGGTGGCCAAAAAGGCTTGGGTAAAGCCCCAGTATCAATTGTTCTTTATGCCCCTAAAAGAAGGCATTCCCATGCCCAACACGCCCACCTATTTTGATGTGAGCTTCCTGTAAGAGTACGGAATAAGGTACCAGGTGAGGGAAAAAATATGGGTAAGTGGGGTTTAAACCATTTNGGAGGTTAATTAATGAATCAAAGAATATGTCAGATTATCGATTCGGCGGGAAGTTTACCCCGTAAACTCCTGCAGAATTACAAAATCAGTGAAGCGTCCTTTTATGTTCGCTTCAAAAACATGGACTACGTGAAGGCGAATGTGGAGTTCGACACGGATCAGTTCTATACCCGCATGGAANGTGATCCGGACGATGTTCCCAAAACCGCGGCACCTAACATCCACGATTGGCTGTCCATTCTCAAGGAGCGTTACGCCGCAGGTGCACGCCAGTTCATTATCACCACCATTTCATCGAAACTATCTGCCAGCACCCAAACGGCCCATGCCGCCAAGGAGATGTTTGAGCAGGAGTATGATGCTCCGGTGGAAGTGATCGATACTAAGACCTGCGCCTGTGGGCAGGCTGCCTTNGAGATTTGGATCGCGCGCATGATTGAAAGCGGTAAGAACTTCGAAGAGTTAGTGCAGAAGGCACGGGATATGGTGCCCCGTATCAACACGCTCTTTGCAGTGGATAGTCTGAAGTACATGGCAGCGGGTGGGAGAATCGGTGCTGCTTCTTCCCTCCTTGGTGCTTTGATCAACATCAAACCAGTCTGCGAGTTTGTGGACGGGGAAGTAAAAGTAGTGAAGCCTATCGTGGGCAGAAAAAGGTCTATTCGAGCCATGGTGGATGAGGCTGCCAGCAGGATCAAAGATTTTGACCGAGCAATAATCGTGCTGCAGAACGCCAATTCTAACCAAGACGCCGAATACATGTACAACTACCTTAAGGACAAGGCCAAGGAAAAAATTGAGGTGTTCAGAAGCGGCCTCGGCATTACAGTAGGCGCCCATTCGGGCCCCGGTTCAATTGGGATTGGCTTTTTAGAATATTAGTCGAAATCCGTCCTTGAGTAGGCCTATCAAGAGAAGGTGGACTGGGTAAAACCAGTAGAAAAACCACTTGGCTGGCCTGCCGCCTTTCCCCAGCTGGCCGTTGTACGCCCGCAAAAGGGGCAGGGTGAGCAGGCCTGCCAGCTGAATCAGACCCATAATCCTCTGCTCCGGAAAGCCGAAGCCGGTAGCTATCGTCACGCCGCAGTAAACGAGGGTGATGGTGGTGAAGGCCCGGGCTTGTCTGGAGAAATCCCCGTGGAAGATGCCGAAAAACAAGATCCATAGTACGGCTATGGGCCCCCAATCGCCGAACACGGACAGGAAACACAGTACAGAAATACTTAGTGCCTTTACCCTTTCCGATAGATGGGGCTGGCTCCAGATAATGAGTGCCAAAAGCCCAAACAACAGGGGAAACATTACAGAAGTGGGGTAGACAACTAGGCCGTAGCGCAGGTAAATGGGAAAGGATTCCATCCAGGCGTAGTAAAAGGCGAAATGTGAGATTACCGCAAAAACGGCAAGGCGCAGGGCATAGCGTCTCACGTTTCTAGTGCGGTGAAACCCTTCCGCAATAAAGAAGCACATGATGGGTGCGGTCAAACGCCCGATTATCCTGAGGGCGAATCCTACCCAGTTATCCAATGGGACAAAGGCTGCGCCGATGTGATCTAGGAGCATGGCCAAAACAGCAATCAATTTTAGGGCATGGGCAGACAGCCCAAATTTTTTCAATTCAGCAGGCACAGCTTTCACAGCAAGNCCCCCTCTTGCGATTCGTTGTTCCAACGTTTCGCCGCTTAGGGCCCCAATCCTTCATTCGGCTCCAACGGAATTGGACATAGATAAACCCCCGGCATCTGCCGGGGGTTCACCTTTTCTTCTACTCTACCAAGTTTACGGGAATATCTACTGAGTTTTGCGGTGGACAGAGCTGCATGAATACCTGTTCTTCAGCTATAACCATTGCCTTGAGCTCAATGGTCAGATCTTCCGTGAAGGTATCGGCATCGGTGTCCAGCGTAATTTCGTCAAAGGCATTGGTGTAGACAACATGGCAGGAGAGCTGTTCCGGCGACAGTCCTAACAGATCAAGCACCGCCGCATTACATTTCCTAAACGTTGCGTCGAAGACGAGCCGCTCCATGAACTCCAGGGGGAACTCTTCCCCTGTGGGAGTGGTCAATGTCAACTCTTTCTGTACAATAAACAGTGTTTCCAGGACGAACGAGCCGCCTTCATCGATGGTCACTTNGCATTCTGCCAGTGTAACACTGACAGTACCTGCTAGCGTGCTGTCGGCCGGTGCGTCAAATCCCAAGGGAACATCTATCTCCAGGTCGTTGAAGTAGAAGATTTCGTCGCAGATCACTACGTCTGTCCTGATCTTCTCACAATGACTCACATGGGTCAGTCCTTTCTCTCAGANTTTATGGCACCGTATTGGGCGGAGTGCCGACAGCAATATCTACCTGTTGGTTGGCGGAGCAGCTCTGGAGAATGAGCTGTCTAGGCTGAATNAGCTTGATTTTTATCATAATAGTCAGCTCTTCATCGAAGGTTGCATCGTTCAACAGTTCACCCGTAACTGGGTCTATGGTGGAAGGAGTAAGCGTTACCACGTCTGTACCTGCGATGCTGAGGATGTGGCATTGCAGGCCTTCCAGCAGAGTGGGGTCGATATTCTGCATTTCAACGGGAGTGGACTTCCTAAAGGTTGCTGTCCGCTCCAACCTGAAGCCGAATTCAAGGGGAATGGTGTCTTCTGTCGGTGTGGTGATAACCAGTTCCTTCTGAACCATGAAGACCAGGTCGACCCGGAGTTCATTCAGAACCAAGTCAANAACTGGCTCGCACTCAAGGACGGTTACGGTGACGGTGCCGTCAATGGTGCTGCCGGGTGGTACCGGAATTTCCCCGATGGNGATGTCGAACTCGTCATCTTCCAGGTAGAAGATCTCGTCGCTGATTACCCTATCTACCAGTACCTTTTCACAGCCTGCCCTGCCCCTTACTCCCGGCGGTGGGGGCTGGAAGATCTGGAGGTAGACATAGATACTGCCGGAGTCTTCTCCACCGAAGTTGGCCAGCCGAGCTCCAATGGTCAGATCCTGGAATCCGTCGTTGTTTAAATCACCTGCTCGAATACCTGAACCGAACCGATCGCCGGGCTGCTCCCCAACAAGCTGATCATCTGCGTTGGCAGCGCTGCTGACAAAGGCGCCAAATCCCTGGTTGAGGAAAACATAGACAGAACCTACGTTATCGGCGGGTCCAACATTAAAGCGCGGTGCGCCTACAATAATATCCGGTCCATTGATGTTATCCAGGTCGGCAATTGCACAGCTGGCACCGAAAAAGCTGCCTACGCTTTCGCCATCGATTCTGTGATCGGCCGAAGCCGAATTGGGTGCAAAGAACGGCGGCAGGAGGGAGCCGTCGTTAAAGAAGATGAACAATGCTCCTTGGGCTTCCGCTGCGCCCGGGTCAAAGAGGGGTGCACCTACGATTAGGTCAAGGTCCCCATCACTACCCAAGTCCGCAACCTCGAGGCAGGTGCCAAACTGCATGCCGGCCTGGGAGCCAGTGATGATTTCGCTAGCTGTGGTGACACTGGTTGGGAAGACGCCTGCTCCGTTGTTGAGGAAGACGAAAACTGCACCTGCCGACACTAAGGCCGGTGATGGGCTGAAGAGCGGTGTTCCCACTACCAGGTCTACAAAACCGTCCCCATTGATATCAACTGGCCGGATGTTGGTACCAAAGCCTGTGTCCGTACCCAGACCGCTGATCATCTGGTTGGCGCTGGCTGCACTGGTGGGGAAGAAGGTGGGTGCCCCTTGGTTAAAGAAGGTGTAGATGGCACCTGCACCCGGGTCAGCCCCAACATTGATCAGCGGTGCGCCTACAGCCAGATCGGGCAGCCCATCGTTGTTGAAATCGCCTAGAGCCACGTAGCTNCCGAACTCACCCATGGCCTGATTGCCGTCAATGCGTACATCGGCCAGGGCTGCACTGTTGGGGAACCAGGTGGGGCCGCCTTGGTTGAGGAAGACATAGACGCTCCCTGCATCTACTGCGGCAAAGTCCGTGCCCGGAGCTCCCACAACCAGATCGAGCAGCCCATCGCCGTCAATATCGGCGAGCCTTACCGTGGCACCGAAGAAGTCCTGGGGGTTCTGTCCGGTGATGATAATATCTGCGTTGGCCGCATCGAGGGTCGCGCCGCCATTGAAGGTTCCATTCCCGTTGCCGAAGAAAATATAAACCTTACCGATATCTTCTCCGTTCTCAGCAAAGCCGGCACCTACTACTAAATCGAGGATGCCGTCATTGTTTACGTCGGCTAATTCGCCGGTTGCACCGATGATAACTTCTCCGTCTACCTGAATGGAGTAAGCACCAAATCGATCTCCGGCAGTTTCGCCATCAATTCTTTGTGTGCGGATAAAATCTACAGCCAAATCATACACTCCTTTCTTGTTTCTTGGTTAGCCGTTGTTCGGCGTTTCAATGTCAATATCCACGCCCTGGGTGGGATCGCAGAGGGACATGATCAGCTGGCGATCCTGGAGCAGCTTCAGCTTGATCTGAATGGTCAGTTCCTCGTCGATGGTGGCATCGTTGAGCAGTTCACCGGTGACGGGATCAACCGTGGAAGGATTGACCGTTACCTCATCCAGACCGAAAACGTATACTACGTGGCAGACAACATCCTCCAGGAAANCGGGGTTGATTGCCTGCATTTCCAAGGGCGTACACTTGCGGAACTGGACTGTGCTGTCAAACCTAAAGCCGAATTCCAAGGGAATGGGGAGGCCTTCGCCTTCGGGTGGCTCGATGACCAGTTCTTTTTGGATCATGAAGACCAGGTCGGCAAAGATGGCATTGAGTTCCAGGTCAATCCTGGGGTTGCATTCCAGCACCGTTACTGTCACGACGCCGCTGATCTCACTGCCCGGTGGGACCGGGATTTCCCCCACGGGAATCGCGAATTCGTTGTCTTCGATATAGAAGATNTCGTCGCATAGTACCCGGGGAACCAGAATCTTTTCGCAAAAAGCCATTGACTCCTCTCCTTTCTGTTACTACAAGCGTTAGGGCCTGTTTGTTCTATAAATATTAAGACTGCCTTGATCTGGAATGAGAAGGCAGTCCCGTTTTGGCAAAAAGAAGACTGCTGCAAAACGAACCTAAGTTCATTCTGCAGCAGTAGGCTAATTCCGTTGTCTTCTCTCTTTCCGCGTGGGGCTCACTACCTTAAACCTCGTTTGGGCTACGCCGCCCCGGGGGACAGGGGTGAAGCTGGTTGGTATGCGGCTTGGTTTGTCGGCGGCCCTTCTTTCAGCCGCCGCTCTGCGGCGCCTGCCCCAGGAAAAGGCGACTGCAAGAATTAGGGCGAGGACGATAAATCCGGCCAAGCCGATCAAGATCCCGGTGAGCAGGGGACTCATCGATTACCACCTCCCCTGCCTTGTCCGGTCTGGGTTAAGCACGGGCAGAGGGCAAGAGACAGCTCCCTTTCCCGCAGGATTTGAACATGTACTGTAACCGTCAGGCATTGATCGAACGTGCCGTCATCGCCCAGCTGAACATTGTTGCTCACTTCCAAGNGCTGGACCCGGCAGTTGAGGCTGTCAACTTGGGTTTCGATACAGCCCACGGAGTAGCAGGTCATTAAGGGGATAAACTTCTGCACCGGGAAATCAAACTCCAGGGGAAAGGAGCCGCCGTCCGGCGTGGTTAAATTCAATCTTTCCTGGACAAAGAGGGTGATCTTTGCGCCAAAAAGGCCCTCGTGCAGTCCAACACAGCATTCAGTAACGTTCACAACTGTTTGTCCGCCCAGCTCACTACCGGGGGGAACGGCCAGATCCCCGATTGGCACATCGCGGTTGAGGTGGGTGAGGACCGCAGTCTCTTCGCAGATAATCTCGTTGATTAGGAATTTCGTGCCCGCATCCATGTTGTCACTTCCCTTGTCAGATTAGTATTACTATATGTACCGGCAGAGGGGCGGGCATAGTAAGCGGTTCCCATTTTCCACCGGGCTGCAGGTAGTACCTGCACCAATTGCGCTTAGCTGGAGGGAAAAGGAGGCAAACGGCGAAACACGATGTAATCACAGAAAAGGGGAAGAGCAGATGATTCTAGTTGCAGGTGCCTTAATCGCAGGCTTTGTCCTAGCACAATTTGTTAAATTCAACGAGAAGCAAAAGACAGTGATGGATCGAATCGGTGAACAATCTTTGCTGCTCCTCTTACTTTCCATGGGCTTGTCCCTGGGCTCCAACCCAGATCTTTTGGCTGCCCTACCCAGTTTAGGCATGCAGTCTTTTCTCCTGGCGGTGGGAATTTTAGTCGGCAGCGTAGGCTTGACCTGGCTGGGAGTGCGGGGAAGGAGGTCTGGGCGTGACTAAAAGGATCCTGATCAGCCTGACGATTGGAATAATCCTTGGCGCTTTGTTTATCGATGTGAGCCATGCCCCCTGGCTGAGGACACTTACAACCGGGGCCCTGGCTTTACTCCTGTTTGCGGTGGGCTTTCAACTTGGTCAGGGGGGCGACCTGAAGGAACGGGTTAGACAGCTGCCCCGTTCAGCCCTAATGGTGCCAATTCTCGCCGGTCTAGGCTCCCTGCTTGGCGCGGTAGCTACAAGCCTCTTTTTGAACGTTTCGGCCGGCCACGCTTCCTTGGCCGCTATCTGCTTCGGCTGGTATTCCATGCCCTCTGTGCTCATTGCCCAGACCTATGATTTGACGGTGGCGACTTTGGTTCTGCTCACCAATGTGTTCCGTGAAGTATTAGCCATTGTCTTTATTCCCTGGATTGCTAGGAGGATAGGACCCTTTCCGGCCGTTGCCTCCGGGGGAGCAACTGCCCTAGATGTCACTCTACCCATTATCAGCCAAAGCACTGACGTGGAGACGGCGTTAGTTGCCATTTATTCCGGTTCTGTCATGTCCGGTGTGGTTCCGGTTCTGGTTCCATTCGTGATTAGGCTGCTGCAGGGTTAGAGAAGGTAAATGTAAACCCAAGAGACGACCAATGACTAGAAAAGAGAGAAGAAATAGAAGCTGCAACCACTGGTTGCGGTTTTGTCAAGCCCGGTCGCTTGCGGGACAGCACCGTTTTTTGTAAGCTAAAGGCGACTAGGGAACAAGGGAGGGGTTTTATGGCATTGCATGAGAAGATTTATAGCTGCCGGAGAAAAGCTGGACTGTCCCAAGAGGANCTGGCCGAGAAGATAGGAGTATCTCGCCAGGCGGTGAGTAAATGGGAAACGGGTGAGTCCGTGCCCGAGCTGAGTAAAATAGTCATGTTGGCGGATATCTTCGGTGTCACCACCGATTGGCTGCTGAGGGATGAAGAACCTGTGGCATCAGAGGGTAAGGAGACTACTGAGCCGGTGCGCACCTGGCTCGATGCTCTGCCGGGGGTTATAGGCCGTTTAATTAAGGCGTACGGCTGGTTAGCAGGTGTGTATCTCGCGGTAGTGGGTGCCGGCTTTACCGCATTAGGGGCTCTCGCTCGCTATATGGTACGGAGCATGATGGGTCCCAGAGGCTTTTTCTTTGACGGACCTACCATGTATCACGATCCGTTTCAGATGCACATCCAGACATCCAATCCCGTTTCCACTATAGGCAGCTTTGTTTTAGGCATGGGTATTGTATTAATTCTTGCCGGAACGGCACTGGCCGTCTTTCTCAAAAGGCGCAGTAGAGAGAAATAAAAAGAGCAAGCAAAAGGAAATAAAAAGGCGGGGTCAAAGCCCCGCCTTTTTGCTCTAAAGTCCAAGTTTTATCTTAAGGTTTTTCAACATATCCTCGGTCATGGCATCTAAATCGTATTTAGGCTGCCAACCCCATTCTTCCCGCGCTGCGCTGTCATCCATGGAATTGGGCCAGGATTCGGCAATTGCCTGACGGATTGGGTCCACGTCGTAGCTCAGTTCAAATTCGGGAATGAACTTCTTGATTGATGCAGCAATGTCTTCCGGCGCAAAGCTCATGGCCGTGACGTTAAAGGCGTTTCTGTGGACCAGTTTGCTTGGGTCCGCCTCCATGAGTTGGATGATCGCCTGGATTGCATCGGGCATGTACATCATATCCATCTTGGTGCCTTCGGCGATAAAACTGGCGTAGCGTTTATGTTTCAGGGCGTCGTAATAAATGTGGACAGCGTAGTCAGTTGTGCCTCCGCCGGGTAGGGTAGCGTAGGAGATTAGTCCGGGGAAGCGAACGCCCCTAGTATCCACCCCGTATTTGAGGTAGTAATAATCACACAACAGCTCGCCGGTAACTTTGGTTATGCCGTACATGGTACTGGGCCTTTGTATTGTGTCCTGAGGCGTATTGTCCTTGGGCGTTGAATCACCGAAAACCGCAATGGAGCTGGGCGTACAGACGGCACAGCCTTCTTCCTTGGCCACCTCCAGCACGTTGTAAAGTCCGTTGATGTTAACATCCCAGGCCAGAGCAGGATTTTGCTCTCCCACTGCCGATAGAATGGCAGCTAAGTGTACTATTGTGTCCACCTTGTACTGCTTCACTACCTCCGCGATGCGCTCGCCATCTGTTACATCAATGACCTCAAAGGGACCCGATTCTATCAGGTCCTGCTGGCCTTCGCTGGCCGAACGGCTGCTGGCAATGACGTTTTGCTTACCGTAAATCTCCCGCATTGCTACCGTGAGTTCCGATCCGATTTGGCCCAAAGCCCCAGTAATCAATACTCTTCTCATGCCAATACCTCCGTTGGTAATAACCCTTTTTGTTTAGTGTAATATTGCTGTAAGGTAATTATATCACAATCAAGGGGTGTAATGTACTCTTTTCGTAATATCCTCGCTAACCCTTTCTGCTGGCGCGTTACACGTCTTTTTTATTTTTTCTTAAGAAGGTTGAATTGTTTGCTGATATGGGTTAATATGGAAAAGGTAGAATTTGGAAAGAAGTGACAGGAAATGCCTGCCACTTGGTGATAATGTCGCAGCAGGGAGTGGTTGAACATGGATTACGAACACCAAACCCCTTTAACAGGGGGATTATTTCATCAACTTATGGACAATTTGCCCAGTGGACTGCTTGTCTTGGAACTACCTACCGATAGTGGTGTAGACTGCACNGAAGGTAGGATCATTGCCTGCAACGCTGCCTCAGAAGAGTACTTCGGCAGCAAGTGCCAAGATTTGGTAGGTCAAAGCATCGCCACAAATCTCCCCCACTGTCTGGAGGCCTGGCTTGCTGAACACGAANGGGAAATCTGCGCCGGTGAAGAAGTTGCGTCAGAGATCTACTGCGGTAGGTTGAAGCGCCGATACGATGTGAAGTTTACCTGGCTGGAGCCGGGGGCGAAATGCGCTATCATTTTATCTGATATTACCCAAGCACACCATGATTCCCAGTGGCGAGNGGAGAGCGAGGCAAGGCAGACCTACCTAACTGAGTTGGGTGATGTTTTGAGTACGGTGGACTGTGCCGAAGAAGCGAAGCATCAGGCAGTTACGCTCCTCTGTGAACATTTGGGCGACTGCTATGCCTGTTTTGTGGAATATGATGGGAACAGGCTGGTGAGCGAAAACGAGGCCGATCTGGTTGTTCCCATCATCCAGGAGAACAAGCCGGTTGCCTATCTACTTGTAACGCCCAAGGAACGGCGGATTTGGACAAACGAGGAAGTGAAGCTGGTCAGCTTGAGCGCTCAGCGCACCTGGTCAGTAGTCTCCAGGCTGAGATTAATGGATGCTCTGCAGAAAAGTGAGCAGACGGCTGTGGCCTTGGCGGAGAGACTGAAGGCAGTGGATGAGAGAAAGAACGACATGATTGCCATCCTCTCCCACGAACTCCGTAATCCCATGGCTGTGATATCCGCTTGCCTTGATCTAATGGAGCTTACCCATAAGAACACCGAGATTCAGCACACCCTTGATCGNATGCGCGAGCAGATTGATACGCTGACCGGGATTGTGGACGATCTACGGGATGTCACTCTCCTATCAGACGGTGGGTTAGAACTCAGAAAAGAGGCTACCGATCTCTGCCGGGTAGTGCTGCACGTGCTGCAGGATTTGGATCAGGACTTCCAAGCAAAGGGTGTTAAGCTTGAGTATGATCTNCCGCTACAGCCCGTTGTGGTGAACATCGATCCGGTGCGGATTGGTCAGTGCGTGGATAGTGTGACAACCAACGCCTTAAGGTTTTCACCCCAAGGCGGGACTGTGAAAGTGACCCTTAGATACACTGACAATACTGCAGCCATTACAGTCCAAGATGAAGGCCCGGGCATTGCCCCTGGACTGCTGGAGAACGTTTTCGACCCCTTTGCGAAAGGCAGCAAACCCAGGCGGAGGGCGGTGACAGGCAGGATCGGGGTTGGCCTGACCGTAGTCCGCAGTGTATTTACAGCCCATGCGGGATGGGTTAAGGCGGAGAATGTTCCCGATGGGGGAGCACTTTTCACCCTTACTCTACCCCTTTATTCCATTGCTGAGGAGAGAGGAAGCGTGGAAAAAGAACAGCTTACCATTCTCTGCATTGAGGACAATGAAGCCCTTGCTGAAACGCTCCAGCATATCTTCAGCCTGTACGGACACGAAACCCATCTCGCCTATTCCGGTAGGGATGGGCTGGTCAAGGCAGAGGAACTCATTCCCGATGTGATCTTTTGTGATCTGGGCTTGGAAGGTATGAACGGCTTGGATGTGGCGAGAAAAATAAGGGCCAATCCGGCCCTCAACGACACCTTGTTAGTTGCCCTAACCGGCTACACTTCCGATTACGATAAAGAACTGGCCAAGGAGAGCGGTTTCGATCTCTACGTGGCCAAACCATTTCAGATAGCTACCATCGAGGAAATCCTGGCAAAGGTTCAGGCAGCTGCGGGATAAAACGAAACTCCACGGGGGACCGTGGAGTTTTTCGCATCAGCGGTACCATTCCTTTTTCCACATTTCCCGCTGGCAGATAGTCTCAAANCCAAGGGCGGCATAAAACTCGGGGACGCCTCCGAAACAGTAGGTGGCTCCCAGTTCCTTGGTTTTTTCCATTGCCTCTACCAAAGCGGCCTTGGCCAGTCCCATACGGCGATAGGCGGGCACGGTGGCCAAGGGTTCGAGGTAGGCATAGTTGTTCCTTTCATCAAACCACATTCCGGCAAAGCAGGCATAATCCCCGTCCGGAGCCTTGATTACGGTAGTCAAATCCGGGCGGAAGTTTGGGCCGCTCTGCATTTGCAGACGACAGTCAATGTCATCGTCGGGTTTATCACCGTGGTTAAAACCCTGCCACAGGCACTCGTGTATTTTCGCGGGATCATTTTCCTCTACCAATGAGATGGCGGCAAATCCGGGCGGAAGTTCGGCCTCGGGGAAGGGTTTGGAGTAGGGTAAGATCCGTACCGGTTCGCTGTGAACCCGCCTGTAGCCGTTTGATTCCAGCAGCTCGGTCTTTTCCCGTTCTTTATCTGTTACCCAGACATGGAGGACCTGCCTGCCGTTTCTAAAGCCCGANAATTCCCTTTCAGCCCANGNGAGCATTTCGGGCAGAAGAAAGGTATGCTCCGGATGGGTCACAAGAAAACTCTGGCCAATATCCATCTCATAACAGGCTATGCCCACAAGCCTCCCATTGTCTTCCCACAGACCGAAACGGTGGGTTAGCTTATGGTTAAACATGGGGTGGGTGTGGGCGTATTCAAAAAACTGGGGTAGAAGGTAGCTGTTCAGCGTGTCTAATGTGTAGATTTCCGTTAAGAATGTATGTACTCTGGCGAAATCGGAGAGTAGTTTGTATCTTCGCTGTGTAACCGTCATCGTGGACCACCCACTTAATTGATCTATTGTTTTCGTTCGGCGTACCTATCCCGATTCCTTCCGCGGCATTTCCCGGACACTAGATTGCCTTTGCCGTTACTTCACCATTTGTGTAAAATTTCCCAGATTCCCAGCTACAGGAAGCGGGGCAAAGGGAGAAGTGTAAAACAGCAGGAGTTCACCGGTGGGGGCAAGTTTATATGAAAAAGACAGTAGACCGCTGTTCGCGTTCAGGGGGAAACCTTAGCGTTGATCAGTTCAGTTCTTAGGGGATTCCTTGCCGGTAAGGGATACAGGCAGAGAAAGGCACTAACCTTAACGATTAGTGCCTTCACAGATTCTGATTCTTTCCACTGTCGACTTGACAGGGGACAATCCAGGGTAGTGTTACCTTACCAGTTTCGCCCGAACAACCACGCAATCCCGGGCAGGTACTACTGGGCTGAAGCGTTCCTTGAAGACGCCCAGTTCTTTTTTCTCCCAGCAGTCATAAAGGGAGAGACCGACACCGGAGGCGTAGGGAATGCCCAGATCCCAGAAGAGGAGGGACATTTCCCGATCTGAGTCGGATAGGTTAAACAGGCCCAGCGCTAGATCACCATCGGAGAGGACTTTTGCCAGCATAAAGGTTTCATTGGTATGGAACCATTGGGGTTCCGGTTTGATCCGGTATGCTCCGCGGCTCTCCGTATCCTGGTTGATAGCAATTAGATCGCGGTTTAAGAGGATGTCCTTCGTGGCCTGGTTCGCTTTTCTAATGTCGCAGCCAATCATGAGGGGCGAACCCATCAGGCTCCAGAGTGAGAAATGGGTTTTGTACTCGTTATCGGTACAGCCGCCTTCTTGGCTGCTGATCCAGGAGCTGTTGCTGCCACCATACATACCCACTACCAACATATCCATGTCATTGTGGCAGAATGGGCCTGTGAAAGGCGTTTTATCTAACTGGGAAATGGCGATGTTCTTAATGGATTCCCAGCTGTCCTGGATGTCTCCGGTGGAGCGGTACATATGGGCTCCAGACTCTCGGATCCAATCGTAGACGTTGTCCGCACCCCAGTTGCAGGCGGAAAAGAGAATGTCTCTACCGCAGTTTTTCAAAGCCAGGCTCATCCGTTTGTATAAAAGCTCACCTGAGATGGTGCGGGGTTTGAAGCAATAGTCGTATTTCAAAAAGTCAACGCCCCACTCGGCAAACAGGGCCGCATCCTGAAACTCGTGCTCAAAACTGCCTGGATGCCCAGCACAGGTATGGGTTCCCACGCAGGAATAGATACCGAACTTGAGGCCTTTGGAGTGGATGTAATCGGCCAGTGCCTTCATGCCGCTGGGAAACTTCTCCGGATCGGGCACCAGGTTGCCTTTGCTGTCCCGCTCCTTCAGGCTCCAGCAGTCATCGATTACTATGTACTCATATCCCGCGTCTTTGTAGCCTTCGGAGACGAACAAATCTGCCACGTCCCGGATCAGTTCTTCGTTGATGTCCCATGTAAAGGTGTTCCATGAGTTCCAACCCATGGGAGGAGTTAAGCCAAGGGGTTTCTCCATGGTGAATCAGTCCTTTCTTTGTTCATACCTCTATTGTACACAGAAACTGCAGGAAGGGCAAAACCTGTCCTGGGGTAAGAATCAGATTGGGTAACGAAATCCTTATCCACCAGCGTCACTACTTTACTAGACCAAGCACACTACGGATTTTGCTTCTCATTTAGGCTTCCTCTGCCTTTAGGGTTATTCTATCTCAGACAAACAAGTCTTACTAATCTCCAAAAGGGACAACCAAAGAAGCCCATGAATTAGGAACGGCCGCAACATGATAGATGTTAGGCGTTCTTGATTTCAAGACAACTTGCTGTTAAGATCAAAACCATAAAAGCTAAAACCCACTTGGTCAATGGGAGTGGAGGTTATGGTACAGGAAACTCTGCAGCGTCTTCCTAAGGAACTAAGACGGATCGTTGGTAATAGTTCGCTTACGCGCAACACAGTTGGTTGGTCTAACTCGGATGTGTTTTACCTAGAAGATCTGCACAGCTACCTCAAAATTTCACCTTACAACGAGTTGGAACCACTAGAGTACGAGNTGGCTGTACTTAAGTGGCTGCATGGTAAACTGCCTGTTCCCGAAGTCCGCTATTACGAAAAGACCCAGGGCAGGGAGTACCTCCTAATGTCTGAAATTGAAGGTGTGGATTGTTCGAATAGTGTACACCACACTAATAAGGAAGGTGTGGTTAGGAATTTAGCCGCAGGCCTTAGACAGATACACAGCCTGGACATCAGTGAGTGTCCCTTTGACCANACCCTTACGATCAAACTGGAAAAGGCCCGGCTGAAANTGGAGCGGGGACTCGTTGATGAGGATGATTTTGAACCTCAATACCAAGGGAAGACGGCTAGGGAGTTATACGAACTACTCTTGGAGACAAAACCAGCCGATGAGGATCTTGTCTTTACCCATGGCGACTACTGTCTACCGAACATAATTCTGAACAACAATAAGGTAAGTGGGTTTATCGACCTCGGTAGGGCGGGAGTAGCCGATCGCTATCGGGATCTCGCCCTGGCTGTGCGCTCCATACTATACAACTTGGGTTCTGAACAATGGGTAGATCTGTTCTTTGAGTGCTATGGCATCACAGATAGAGATCAGACTAAGATAGATTTTTATATCCTGTTGGACGAATTCTACTAGTAGTAGACACATAAGGCGTCTGNGCTCCCGTGTACACAGAAAGGAAAGACCGCCAAAACGGCGGTCCCTTTTTTCCTATAGGACTTCTGATTCGTAGGCAGAAACACCGCGGTTCGATGGGAATACACCACCTGATTAAGAGTCAGGTGCCCTAGTGCTTGGTTACTTCTGCCCCTTTGCCCTCATTGCTAACCCACCTTGTCCCGAGGGCCATGGAATACTCCAAGGTGTGCACTGTGCCAGTTGCCAAGTTCAATGGAAGGCGATACTCGTGGCCAACCTTCATCGATACGTCTTCGAACAGCATCTATACTCGGAACCCCATCTGTAGCGGAAAGTGATTCAACACAGCAGGCGCCAACTGCCGTTGCTAGCGTAACCGCCTCCTCTGGATCTGCTCCACGTATAACAGCTGCTAGGAATCCTGCGATAGAGGCGTCACCCGCTCCGGTTGTACCCTTTACCTGAACCTTAAAAACGGGTGAAAGGAGCTGACGATTATTCCAGCTTTCAGCTAGGAGCTCGCCAGCGTCAGAACCGGTCCGCAGGTACAGCCCATGATCTCCAAGTTTGAGCACGATAGCAGTGGCACCAAAATCTAAGAGCTTACCGCTAAGGCAATCGAGCAGTGCAGTGGTAATGGGGAGTCCTCCGTTCTTTACTGCTACAAATTTTTCTCTCTCAAGCATGTACAAAACCTCGTCTAGGCTGGGAAGAAATAGGTCTGCATAGGGCAGGACTCGGGCCAGTATGGTATGCCAATCGACTTTACCCGCTTCCGAGTTTGGATCGGGGAGAGCCAGATCGAGGCTTGTGATCCAGCCTTGTTCCTTTGCGTGGCGATAGATGGTTTCTAGATTACGGCCGTTATTAGTGTACAGCTGGCGCATTAAGGGGGGATAGCCGAGATGAAATAGTCCGGGCTTGAGGCCGGAAAGGCGTACATCATAAGCGGAGAACGTATCATTGGCACCAGGATGATGCAAAAAGAGCCGATCCGTATTTGGTGGACTGATTACAACGGTATACGATGAAGATACGTCTGGGCTAGTGATGATGGTTTCTGTGGAGATACCTTCGTCTTCTAAAATACGGCGGGTAATGTCTCCCACGTAATCCGCTCCCAAACGAGCCATCAGAATAGGATCAAAGCCGAGACGTTTTAGTGTGATCCCGGTATTTGATACAGCACCGCCAGTAGAAAAGGTGATCTCCTCCATTTTTAGCAGCGAACCAGGTATCAATGAAGAAAGATCGCCTAGTTCCCAGCGGGGGATAATGTCAAGGCACAGATGGCCTGCAACCACCACATTCATCAGCATACCTCCCCAAATAAGTGCAATTACAGACTCAATCTTCCTTTCTATTAGGCTTGTTCTACTCCTGTTTTGGAAATCCCTGGTATTTCCTTACCGCGAAGTCTTTCAATGGATAACCCCCGCGTGTGCGGGAA
>JGI24707J26582_10000496_pt1 | contig 29994 bp, 25 predicted proteins | sample BioPla1DNA1_FD_26582 | JGI IMG/M metagenome (IMG submission 26582)
TTAACTGTAGAATATAAGGAAAAGTATTCTGCTGCCGGACGTTTTCCGGGCGGCTTTCAAAAGAGAGAAGGTCGTGCATCCGACTATGAAATATTGGTATCAAGGCTTATAGACCGCGCTTTGCGTCCTCTGTTCCCCGATGATTACCATGCAGAAACTTATGTTACCGTGACTTTGATATCGGCTGACAAGGAAAGTACCCCCGATGCTCTTGCTGGACTTGCTGCATCAGCTGCTATTGCCGTTTCCGACATCCCATTCAACGGACCAATCTCAGAAGTTCGTGTTGCAAGAATTGGAGGTGAGTGGAAAATCAACCCAGTTGCTTCGCTGATTAAAGATGCAGATCTTGACCTGATTGTTGCTGCATCTTACGACAATATCGTTATGGTTGAGGGCGAGATGAAGGAAGTATCAGAAGCTGAACTTCTCGAGGCTCTCAAGTATGCACATGATTATATAAAGATTCAATGTAAAGCTCAGATCGAACTTGCTGAGATGGTTGGTAAGACCATAAAAAGGGAATACAACCACGAAGACAACGACGAAGAGCTACGCGAAAAGATCTGGAAGGAAACATACGACAAGGCCTACGCTGTTGCCAAAAAGGCAAATCCCAACAAACAACAACGCAGTGCTGATTTTGCTGCTGTGATTGATGAGTGGGTAGCAGCAACATATGAGGGTGTAGACGAAGATGAGATCCCTGCTGATCTTATAAAGAAATACTACCATGATGTGGAAAAGGAAGCTGTCAGAAGACTTATGCTTGACGAAGGCATCCGTCTTGACGGCCGTCGTATGAATGAAATCAGACCTATCTGGGCTGAAGTTGACTGTCTGCCAGGTCCTCACGGTTCTGCAATCTTTACCCGTGGTGAAACTCAGTCATTGACTACAGTTACCCTTGGTACAAAATTGGACGAGAAGATAGTTGACGATGTACTCAACCGCACAACGGACAAGTTCCTTCTTCACTATAACTTCCCACCGTTCTCAACTAACGAAGCCAAAGCATATCGTGGAGTAGGACGTAGGGAAATTGGTCACGGTAACCTGGCTCTCAGGGCTCTGAAGCCAATGTTACCTGATAATACACCATATGCAATCCGTGTGGTATCAGATATCCTCGAATCAAACGGATCATCTTCAATGGCTACTGTATGTGCCGGTACTCTGGCATTGATGGATGCTGGTGTTCAGATCAAGCGCCCTGTATCAGGTATAGCAATGGGTCTGATCACTGACACCAAGTCAGACAAGTATGTAGTTCTATCTGATATTCTTGGTGATGAGGACCACCTTGGTGATATGGACTTCAAGGTAACCGGTACTGAAAAAGGTATTACCGCAACCCAGATGGATATCAAGGTTGACGGTCTTTCTTACGAAGTACTTGAAAAGGCTCTTAACCAGGCCCGTGAAGGTCGTATGCACATCCTTGGCAAGATTACCGAGGTTATCGACAAACCGCGTGCCGACTACAAGCCTCATGCTCCCCGAATTGTAGAAATCAGGATTCCTAAAGAAATGATCGGTGCCGTAATTGGTCCCGGTGGTAAGATTATCCAGGAAATCCAGGCTACTACCGGAACTGTTATTGCTATTACTGAAGAAGGACAACAAGGTATCGTTAGTGTTGCAGCCGATAACAAGGACGCAATCGATATGGCATTGGCCCGTATCAATGGTATTGTTGCAATTCCTGAAGTTGGCAAGACATACACAGGTAAGGTTAAGTCAATAGTACCTTTCGGTGCTTTCGTTGAAATTCTGCCCGGTAAGGACGGACTGCTGCACATCTCCGAAATAGATTGGAAGCGTGTTGAGAAGACCGAAGACTACCTGAAGGAAGGACAAATAATTGATGTTAAGCTAATTGAAATCGACGATAAATCAGGTAAGCTTAAGCTATCAAGAAAGGCTCTTATCCCACGCGAATAGTTTGAAACACAAATAAGCAAATCCGAGGGTGTCCCGTAATGCGGGGCACCCTTTTTTTGCACGTTTGCAAAGGCTTATATTTTCCGATAAATCTTGCAGGCGATACAATAATTCGTTTATATTAGTGTTTCACATAAAGCTTTTAAAAGTGACAGACCCGGAATACACAAAAAAAGAATGGATTGAAATCCTGAATGTACGACTTGATGGTACTCCAAAAGAAGCTGCCCTGTATTATGGTCTGGAGATCTTGCCACGTCTGATGTACTGCCTTCAAAACAGCAGACACTCCTGCGACTTGTGCTCACGCTATTTTGAGGACCTGAACCGTATGACCTTTCAGATACCGATATGGATGAAGGACAATGATCCACAGATGAAGCTATATCAGCAACTTATTGAGGACGTAGGCAAGCATCTGAGGGATACACACAGGGTCATACCAAGGGGCATGATACTATCCAGGTATATTGTTGCAAACCTTGGAGCTGGGGCCTTAATTGCACTAGCAGTGGCCTATTTTCTTAGTATTAGTGACATGGCCGGTATGATAATGCTTGGAATTGTTGGTGGAATCATCATTGGCTGGGTCACCGGTAAAATCAGGGAGGCAGTCCTGAATAAACAAAACAGAATATTTTGAATACTGACCAAAATAACGCAGTTCAAAAATGAAAAACAGTCTAATTATCTCAATTATCGCTTTACCAATGCTTTTTGCATGTAATGAGCAGCCAAAGAGGCTGGCCTACCCTGAGACATCAACGGTCGACACCGTTGATGTGTATTTTGGAACAGAGGTTCCTGATCCCTATAGGTGGCTTGAAGATGCCAATTCCGAAGCTACCAAACAATGGGTTGAGGCCCAGAATGCAGTTACCAATGACTTTCTGGCGCAAATTCCTTTCCGCAATGCAATCAAGGAAAGACTTAGTGAAGTATGGAACTATGCAACCCAGAGTGTACCACAAAAGAAAGGTGACAAACTGTTCTATTACCGTCACGATGGTAAGCAGAACCATGCCGTACTTTATGTTAAAAGCATAAAAGACAGCATAGAGAAGGTGCTGATAGATCCCAACCTCTTTTCTGAAGACGGAACAGTGTCACTGGGCTCAGCATCAATCTCACCTGATGGAAAGTATGTTGCATATGAAAAAAGCAGCGGAGGATCAGACTGGCGTGAAGTATTCGTACGTTATGTTGAAACCGGCACCGACCTGGACGACCATCTGAAATGGGTTAAATTCTCAGCCCTTGCATGGGATGCTGAAGGTTTTTACTATAGTCGATATGACGAACCCAAAGCAGGAAGCGAATTGTCTGGTTCAAACCAGTATCAAAAGCTCTTTTACCACAAACTCAACACAACCCAGGCAGAAGATAAGCTTATTTATGAGGATAAGGATAACCCAAGCTACATGTTTTCAGGTGAGACTGATGATGAGTTCAACTACCTCTTCCTGTATGTAAGCAGCTCGACCAATGGAAACAGGCTCCTAATCAAAGACCTGAAAAAAAATAGCGACTGGAAACTTGCAGATCCGGATTTCGATACCGCAACAGGTTTTGTAGGCAAGTCTCGTGGTAAGATTCTTGTGCTAACCAATACCGACGCTCCGCGTTATCGCCTGATGGCCATTGACCCTGCCAATCCGGCGGTTGAAAACTGGAAGGAAGTGATACCCGAGTCAGATGGTGTGCTCTCCGGAGTTGCGCTAAGTAAGGACTATATCATTGCAAACTACATGGTTGACGTACAATCAAGAATAAAGCTCTTCAACCATAAAGGCGAATTTATAAGAGACCTTGAAATGCCCGGTATTGCAACCATATCAGGCATTACAGTACCCAAGGGCGAAAACAGATTTTACTTCAACTACACCTCTTATACCACCCCATCAAGGATTCTGATTTACGATATAGAGTCGGGTGAACTAACTGAAGATTTCGAGCCTAAGGTTGATTTCAATCCGGAGGACTATGAAGTAAAAATGGTATTTATTGATGCTGAAGATGGAGCAAAAGTACCAATCTCAATAGTTTACAAAAAGGATATAGTTCTGGACGGAACTAACCCAACTCTGCTCTATGGTTATGGCGGTTTTAACGTGGTATATCCACCACGTTTTGACGCACGACTGGTGCCTTGGCTAGAAAATGGCGGTATCTATGTCAACGCCCATATCAGGGGAGGTGGAGAATATGGCGATGAATGGTACAAAGCAGGAACCAAACTCAGCAAAAAGAGGGTCTTTGAAGACTTCATTATCGCAGCCCGCTACCTGATTGACAACCAGTATACCTCTTCCGAAAAGCTTGCAATCTATGGAGGATCCAATGGAGGACTGCTAGTAGGTGCAGTTGCAAATATGGAACCCGGTCTGTTTAAAGTAGCCTTGCCTGCTGTTGGAGTAATGGATATGCTTCGTTATCATCTCTTTACTATAGGATGGGCCTGGGCCGGAGACTATGGACGAAGTGACGACAGTGAGGAAATGTTCGGCTACCTTTACTCCTACTCTCCCCTGCACAATATTCCGAAGGGAGATATATTCCCGGCAACTCTTGTAACCACTGCAGATCATGACGACAGAGTGGTACCTGCACACTCGTTCAAGTATATTGCTCAGTTACAGAAAAACTATAGCGGCAACAACCCGGTGCTGATCAGAATAGATACAAGGGCAGGTCACGGAGCTGGCAAACCCTTGTCCATGCAGATAGAGGAAGTAGCAGACCGATGGGCCTTCACCCTGTATAATATGGGTGAAACATACGGCAAATAGATACTTGGACAGGTAATGCAAACCTGAAAAGGGTGCTTTTGATTGACAAAGTGTAAATTATAGAGTTTTTTTTTATTACTTGAAAAATATTTAATTAACTTGTTGTAAAATTGGACGAAGGTGCAGGCTGAAAAAAAGTAATACGAAAGCATCAAAACAGTAAGTTTTACTGTAAAGAAAGAGTATATTTGTAGCTATTAAGCATTAAGCGGTCCTAAATTTTTGAAAACATTATTATATTTGTGAGAGAGTTAAGAATTAGTTCAAAAACAAATAATTAAGCTAAATTATGAAAAGAGCAACAGTAAAGTTTTTTGCCTATCTGGCACTAGCAGCTGTGGTAAGCAGTTGTGCCAGTTTAGAGAAAATGAAAAAAGAAGCCGGAGATATTAAGTATACCGTAACCCCAGAAGTTCTTGAAGCTCACGGCGGTAAGGTAGCTGCTAACATCACTGTAAGAGTACCTGCAGGCTACTTCCACCCTAAGGCTACTTTAGAAGCTACTCCGGTACTGGTATATAATGGCGGCGAAACTGCTTATCCTTCTTACTATGTACAAGGAGAAAAAGCTACAGGTAACTTTCAGGTAATCAGCAAAGCTAACGGTGGTACAGTTACTTACAACCAGGCTGTAGAATACAATGAAAACATGAGAGTTTCTGACCTTGTAGTTCGTATCACTGCATCTAAGGGAACTAAGTCTGTTACTTTTGAAGACTACAAGATTGCTGAAGGTGTAATTTCAACTTCTACAAATGTTGAAACTAAAGGCATCAAAGCTTCTATCGGTGCAGATGAATTTGAAAGAATCACTCCTCTGTCAAAGACAGCTGAAATTCTTTATCTGATTCACCAAGCTAACATCCGCAACACAGAGCTTACCAAAGAAGAAGTTAAGGCTATTAACGACTTCATCAAAGAAGTAAAAGCTGCTGAAAACAAGCAATTCAAGGGTGTTAACATTTCATCTTATGCATCACCTGATGGTCCGGTTGATTTGAACACTCGCCTGGCTTCTCAACGTGAAAGTGCTGCTAAGACTTATCTTAACAAGCAATTCACTACTGCTAAGGTAGAAGATGCAAAGAATGCTGAATTCTTCAACCTCAAGAGCACTCCAGAAGACTGGGAAGGCTTCAAGGAGCTGATGGAAAAGAGCAACATTCAGGACAAGGAGCTTATCCTGAGAGTTCTTTCAATGCAAGCTGATCCAGAAGTTCGCGAACGTGAAATCAAGAACATGGCTAACACTTACAAAGTGATTGCTGACGAAATTCTTCCACAATTGCGTCGTTCAAAGATGAGCGTTAACGTTGAAGTTATCGGTAAGTCTGACGAAGAAATCTCTAATCTTGCTGCAAATGATCCTTCTCAACTGAATGTTGAAGAACTTCTTTATGCTGCTACTTTGACTGAAGATGTTGATGCACAACTTGACATCTACAAGAAAGCTGCTGCTCAATTTGCTAACGACTGGAGAACTCACAATAATGTAGGTATTGCTCTGTATGCTAAGGGTGATCTTGCTGCTGCCAAGACTGCTTTCGAAAAAGCTAACTCAGTTAAGGCTAACCAACCTGAAGTAATGAACAACCTTGGTGCTATCGCGCTTCGTGAAAATGACCTTGATAAAGCTGCTGAATACTTCGGTGCTGCTGCAGGTGCAGGAAGCGAACTAGACAACAACCTTGGAGTTCTTGCTATCAAGAGAGGTCAATATGACGATGCTGTTCGTTACTTCGGTAACAGCGTAAGCAACAATGCAGCTCTGGCTAAGATTCTTGCCGGCAACTATGACGCTGCTTTGTCTACCTTGAATGCTAACACTGAAGAAGTAGCTCTTAAGTACTACCTGAAGGCTATCGTAGGTGTTCGTACTAACGACACTGACCTTCTGTTCAACAACCTGCGTAAGGCTGTAGAACTTGACAATAGCTACAAGGCTAAGGCTGCAACTGATATGGAATTTGCAAAATATTTTGCTGACGCTACTTTCAGGGCAATTGCTCAATAATTACCTGACTGACTNTGATACTAAGAGGCTGCCGGTTTCGGCAGCCTCTTTTTTTGTCATCTGGTCTATCACCTTCAAACGTAGGCAACAGGCATTTAGGCACAAGATTTAATCAACATCAACGTTTATTTGTTATAGATGACAATGATGTATTATATTTATCTATTCAACCAAGAATCTAAGCAATGAAGCAAAGAGTCCGTTCCTTAGTTGTATGTTTCCTGTTTTCAGTCCTGCTCGCACCTCAGTACCTTGGGGCTCAGAAATTGCAATGCTGGCCTGACCAATGGTGGGTAGGGATGAAATATAATAAGGTGCTACTGCTTATTGGAGGTAATGACCTGAGTAATTGTCAGGCTGTTGTCAAACAGAGCGGAGTAAAGGTCATTAATCAGTTTCCTGGTGATACCAAGGGCTATCTCTTTGTAGAGATTGAAATAGCAAAGGATGCATTACATGGGACCTTCCCTATTACTATTACACGTGGTAATTCAACTGTGGGTAATGTAAACTTTGAACTAAAGGCAAGGCAATACAATTATTATCCGGCCCGACTCACAGGTGCAGACGCAATATATCAGATTTTTATTGACCGCTTCGTAAATGGTAATCCCAAGAATGATAATGTTAGCGGCATGTACGAGCCTGCTGACAGATCCAACCCATCTGGTGTGCATGGAGGTGATATAGCCGGGGTAGCCAAAGCCCTGCCCTATCTCAAGGACCTGTCTGTTACCGCTGTAGAATTGAGTCCCCTGTATGAGTCAAACCAGTTTACCCTTTCATATGAAAGGACTTCCCCTACCTCTCACTACAAAGTGGATCCACGTATCGGAAGTATATCAGAAATCAAAAACACTATAAATCTATACAAGGAAAATGGTTTCAAGGTCATAATAACCGGAATACTGCATAAAACGGGGAATCAGCATCCTCTGACTATGAATCCGCCACAAAACGACTGGATCTTCAGAAGAAATGTTGTAGCCTTTGAAAAACCGGATCATTTTCTCTATGCCGATCCCTATGCTTCATGGGAGGATATAGAACAGCATGGTTCTATCTGGGAAGCATTTGACGTACCTTCACTTAACCAGAATAATAGTCTTTTGCGTCGTTATCTGGTTCAACATCTGTTGTGGTGGGTAGAAACCCTCCACCCTGATGGAATCAGAATCGAGCAAAGTCATCTTAATACGGGCGAGATGTTAAGTGAAGCAAGTCAGGCACTAAGAGAGGATTTCCCGGATCTTAACATTATCTCAGATCCTGTAACTGGCAACATAGTTCACAACAAGCATTGGATGACAGGTAATGCACCCGGCTTTACTCATGTGACAGATGGACCGTTGAGACAAGCCTTTATGGATAGTTTTGCAGAATATTCAAAGACTACTGATGCCTTGATGCCAGTATATGAGACCCTGGCTTCTGACATAATCTATGGAAATGCTCCCAACCAACTAATTTTCGCAGGGGATGATGGCAGATCTACCAGGCTCTTTACCCTTGCAGAGAAGGATCCTGCAATCTTCAGGATGTATATGGGCTTTCTGTTAAGTGTCAGGGGAATACCATCTTTCCTCTATGGCACAGAGCTCCTGACTGAAGGTTATATTCCCGAAGGTAAAGGATTTGTAAGAAGAGACTTTCCCGGAGGTTGGGATTTTGATGCTGTAAGCGCATTCAACAAAGAGAGCCTAAACAATCAGCAAAAGGAGGTATATCGTTTTGTATCGGCAATTCTGAAATGGAGACGAGAGAACCCCGATGTGATGCAGGGGGGCATGATACACTTCCAACCGGCTGATGACGTCTATGCTTATATCCGGACAGGCAAAAACAAAAAACTACTGGTACTAATAAATAATCACCCCACTTCTCCAAGAAGGATAGAAAGTTCCAGATTCTTCAGATCCCTGGATCAGTCTATAAGTGTCAAGAATATTGTAACAGGAGATACTGCATCAGGTATTGGAAATCTCATACTAAATCACAAGAGCATCCTGCTATTGGAAATTACCGGTCAGTGAAATGCTGCCAAAATGACTGGCATATCAGAGAACACCAATATCAATTAGTGCAATAATATGCTCAATCATTCTGTCCTCTACCCGGTCAGACGGAATATACTGATCCTTCAGATTGGCTCCGAATATTCTTGCAATTCCCTGCCAGAATAAGGCAGNTACTCCACCTTTATACTCACGGATCAGATTATAGCTTGTATCGCCTGTTTCCCTGTCAATAAGCTTTATTAGCAGCTTTCCCTGAGAGAAGGTAAGTTTGCGCAAAGGAGCTTCAAACTCATTAAACAGTTCCTTCTCCGCCTTTTTAAGGTATTCTCTGCGTTTTTTGTCAGTAGGTAGTTTTGCAAGGTTGTCATTAATGACCTGTAGCTTTGCTGCAGCCATCCTTGCATAGGGCAAGGTAATCTTAATATTCCTCACCAGCCTGCTGTATTGTGCCTCTTCACGCTTGTTTTTAAAGCGCCATGGCTCCATTACAGTAACTTCGTTCAACAACATCTGGGGAATTGTATCCCCATCTACTACGATGGCCTTTATGGGTATCTTTTTCGAAGTTTTCATCAACGAATCGGCGCGTGCCGGACCCTTTGCCACCATCTCAGGCGCAAGCAGTACACATGACACAGTCCACAAAATCGTGATGATTCGTCGCATACAAATGATAATTTGCCGTGGTTAATATAGCAATATTATCAAAAATCATTCCCTCCTGCCACTATTTTGCGAGACACTTTGTAACAAGTCCGGCAGCTTCTTCCAGGGTAATTGCAGAATATACCTTAAGGCCTGAATTATCAATCACTGCTTTACCCTCCTCTGCATTTGTACCTTGCAGTCGCACAATCACAGGAACCCTTATATTGCCAAGCTTCTTATATGCTTCTACAACACCGGTGGCAACCCTGTCACACCTTACAATACCACCAAAAATATTTATAAGTACCACCTTCACATTAGAGTCATCCAGAATAATCTTCAGACCTGCCTCAACTGTTGCAGCATTGGCGCCACCACCAACATCAAGGAAGTTGGCAGGCTCGCCGCCTGACAACTTGATTATATCCATTGTTGCCATTGCAAGACCTGCCCCATTGACCATACATCCGACATTTCCGTCAAGCTTTATAAAATTGAGATTGTGTTTTCCAGCCTCAATCTCAGCAGGGTCCTCCTCTGTCAGGTCACGCATTACCTGAATTTCAGGGTGACGGAACAGAGCATTGTCATCAATATTGATCTTGGCATCTACTGCAATTATCTTCTCATCGCTGGTTTTGAGCAGCGGATTTATCTCTATCAGGGTAGCATCACTCTTTGTGTAGGCAGTGATAAGCTTCTCGCAAAAAGTAACAAACTCCTTTGCAACATTTCCGCTAAGTCCCAAATTGTTGACCATACGCTTGGTCTGAAAGGACAACAACCCCAGCCCCGGGTCAATTTCTTCACGGAATATCCTGTTGGGAGCTGTTGCTGCAACCTGTTCTATATCCATTCCTCCCTCAGGAGAGTAAACTATCACATTGCGGCCTGTCTGTCTGTTTAATAGAATGCTTACGTAAAACTCAAGCTTATCAGTGGGTCCGGGGTAATAAACATCCTCAGCAACCAGTATCTTGTGCACGACCTTACCTTCGGGACCAGTCTGCGGAGTAATAAGGGTCATTCCAAGCAGTTTCCCAGCTACAGCCTTAACCTCATCAAAGGTCTTTGCAAGCTTAATACCACCACCTTTTCCACGGCCTCCTGCATGAACCTGGGCCTTGAGCACCCAAAGACCGGTGCCTCTCTCCTGATGTAGTAGTTTAGCCGCATCAACGGCTTCATCTTCTGTAGTAGCCACAATACCATCCTGCACTGCAATGCCATGTGCCTTTAGAATCTCCTTTGCCTGGTACTCATGAATGTTCATAGTCGGTCTTTTTTCCTTTTGTTTATTCTGCGGCCATCAGGCCCCATTTATTTATTATTTTTGCCATCAAACAGTCAATAATGCGAAAACTCAAGATTACAGAATTAAACAGATTAACGCCCGAAGAGTTTAAATATACGAAAAAACATCGTGTAATCGCTGTACTAGATAACGTTAGAAGCCTTCATAATGTGGGAAGTGTCTTCAGAACAGCTGATGCCTTTTGCCTGGAGGCTGTTTATCTCTGTGGTATAACTGCTACTCCGCCTCACAATGAGATTCACAAGACAGCATTGGGAGCCGAGGACACAGTCGAATGGAAGTATTTTGAGGATACACCAGATGCAGTGCGTGAACTCAGGGAAAGAGGCTATGTGATAATAGCGGCCGAACAGGTTGATAAAAGTATTATGCTAACCTCCTTTGCACCGGAAGCGGATAAGGGCTATGCACTTATTTTCGGAAATGAAGTAAAGGGGGTACAACAACAGGTGATAGACCTATGCGATTATTGCATCGAAATACCACAGTTTGGTACCAAACACTCACTCAATGTCTCGGTCTCGGCCGGAATAGTTCTGTGGGAAACAGTTAAACTGCTTTCGCAAAAGGCAATAAACCGGCTTTGATGACGTATTGTAATAAGAAAAACTACCAACCCGGCCGTCCCTTGATAGTCTGCTTAGAACCTAAACCTCATCAGGGTGGATCTTGAAAAAGAAATAAAGCATTGATATGAATAAACCCAGAATAGTATTTATGGGCACACCGGAGTTTGCTGCACACAGCCTCCAGGCCCTGCACGATAGCGGAGCAAACTTAGTTGCGGTGGTAACAGCCCCCGACCGCAGGAGCGGCCGGGGCATGAAACTCACAAGTTCAGCCGTTGGGGAAACAGCCGGGAACTTGGGTTTGCCAGTGCTCAAACCTGAGAAACTCAAAGATCCGGTTTTCCTTGATGCTTTACGGGAGCTGAAACCAGACCTGCAAGTTGTTGTAGCCTTCCGTATGTTGCCCGAAGCTGTATGGGCATTACCACCAATGGGAACGTTCAATCTTCATGCGTCCCTGCTGCCACAGTACCGCGGTGCTGCTCCTATCAATCATGCTATTATTAATGGTGAAAAGGTGACAGGGGTAACAACCTTCTTTATTAACCATGAAATAGACACAGGTAATATACTGTTCAGGGAAGAAGTCAGTATCCTAGATGAAGATGATGCCGGTACCCTGCACGACAAGTTGATGGAGACAGGTGCACAGCTAATTATCAGAACCATAGATGCAATTGCTTCAGGGAAAATACACCCCCTGCCTCAGGATGAGTTAACCGGGAATGAGATTCTCAAACCGGCTCCCAAGATTTTCAAAGAAGATTGCAAAATAGACTGGAGCCTGGACCCGGTGACTATCCACAACAAGATAAGGGGTCTTAGTCCATATCCTGCAGCCTGGACCGAGTTTATACTAAAGGATGGAAGTGTGGCTAGCGTTAAGATTTTCCGTACTGCAATAACAAATGACAAACTGGCTCAGGGTGAGATTTCATGTGATGGGAAATCCGTGCTAAAGATAGGATGCAGAGGAGGTGCACTTCAAATACTGGAGCTTCAGCTTGCAGGTAAGAAACGCTTGGCTACAGCCGAGTTCTTGCGGGGCTTTGATCATGGTTCACTTGACAAAGTAAAGTGACACTACCGACCTTTCTGCACCTGTCAGTCAATTAGCCTAAAATCCTTATATTTGTTATNGTTAATCCGGAAAAACATGAGAAACAAACTCCTGATCTTTATTGCAGTTCTGCTACTGCTACCCTTCGGCCTTCATTCCCAACGTATCACACGACGCGAATATATTGAAACATACAAAGACTGGGCAATACAAAATATGCAGGAAACAGGTATTCCTGCCTCTATCACTTTGGCACAAGGGATACTTGAATCTGCTTCTGGAAACAGCAAACTGGCAAGGGAAGATAACAACCACTTTGGTATCAAGTGCCATAGTGACTGGAAAGGAGNACGTGTGTACCATCATGATGACGCCCGCAATGAATGTTTCAGGAAGTATAAGTCTCCTTACGACTCATTCAAGGATCATGCAGAATTCCTGACAACCAGGGATCGTTACGCCTTTCTGTTCGAACTTCCTACAACTGATTATAAGGGTTGGGCACGCGGACTAAGTAAGGCTGGTTATGCAACCAATCCTCAGTATCCCGAACTCCTTATAAGGATTATCGAGGAGGAAGGTCTGTACACATATGACCAGAACATCTCAGAAGCAGCCAAGCAGGCGTACCGTAATAATCAGAGACAACGCCTGTCTTCCGACATTGTGATAAATGCCTTTGAAAAGAGGGCTGTCAAATACAATAACGGGGTAAAATATATTGAACTCAAAGAAGGTGATACATTCAAGAGCATATCACANATGTTCGGTCTGAAAGATTGGGAATTGCCGACATATAATGACCTTCCTGCTAATGCAGATTTGAGTAAGTATGCTATCCTATATATCGAATCCAAACGTAGNAATGCTCACCCTAACCATAAGACACACGTAGTAAAAAATGGCGAAACCATGCATGCAATAAGCCAGCAATATGGGGTAAGACTCAAAAAGCTGTACTATTACAATGAGATGGAGCCGGGCACTGAGCCACAATCAGGTGAAATAATAAAGTTGAGAAAAAAGATTAAGTAGGGAGACATGATAGAAAAAACCGTAACAATAAANCTGTCAGTATATGACAGAAACCAGGTAGATGCAGATGCAAAACGCATAATTGATGCGGCTTTTGAGATTGCACGCAACGCCTATGCACCTTACTCGGGCTTTAGTGTAGGAGCTGCTCTGCTCCTAGCAAATGGTGAGATAGTAACCGGATGCAATCAGGAAAATGCTGCCTATCCGTCGGGACTTTGTGCGGAAAGAGTAGCACTCTTTAGTGCAGGAGCACACTATCCCAATGTGGCNGTAAAACAGATGGCAATTGNTGCATTAAAGGATGGACAACCTGTAGCTGTTGCTCCNTGCGGTGCCTGCCGTCAGGTGATTCTCGAATCTCTGGCTAGACAGACTGCTTCCTTCCCTGTCTATCTTGCAGAAGAGCACAAGGTCACCAAGGTAGAAAATGCAGGCGACCTCCTGCCCCTTGCCTTTGGTCCTGATAGTCTTTAATCTTCTATTTCCTTCAATACCTTTTCGACCTCTTCTTGGGTTTGCAGCAACTTCTGCCTGCAAATCCGGATTAGTTCGCTAACCCTCTTTACCTTTTCAGACATCTCATCGACATCAAGCTCTTCCCTTTCCATTAGTTCAAGGATCTGCTCGATTTCAGTTACTGCACTTTTGTATGTAATCTTTTCCTTTGCCATAGCTACATTTTTTACTCGATTTCTGATGGAACCGTAAATCGGATAGTAGTACCCTCATCAGGTTCGCTTTCTGCTATTATCTCTCCCTTATTAAGTTCTACAAATTCCTTGCATAAAACAAGTCCAAGACCGGTTCCCTGCTCATTGAAAGTGCCTGTAGTACTCTGCTTATTTTCGGCAATAAACAGGTTGTCAAGCTGCTTCTTATCCATTCCTATACCCCTGTCTGTAACCGATATCTCTATCATACCGTCCTTATTCTTATGCCCTTTGACATAAATGGTACTACCCACACGTGAAAACTTGATAGCATTGCTTATCAGGTTTCTCAACACTGTTGAGTAAATATTGGAATCTGCATAAGCTATCAGATTATTCTCAAGGTTCAGTGCAATTACTATATCTTTCTCCTGCACGCTTATCCTAAGCAGGTTTACAATATTACTGCTGATCACATTGAGATCTATCTTCTCGGGGTTATATTGAATCTTACCCGTTTGCACCCTTGACCATTGCAACAGGTCATCCACAAGAGTAAAAAGCCTTCCCGATGAATTAAATATCTGCATGCAGTGGTGCTGAACCTGCTCAGCATTCATACTCTCAGCATGCAACATCAAAAGCTCCGACAAACCCATCAGCGAATTAAAAGGGCTTTTAAGGTCATGTGCAACTATAGAAAAAAACTTATCCCTTGATTCAACCAGTTGCTGTGCCTCCAACAGCTCCATTTTCTTTACCGTAAGTTCCTTCTTTAGCTTTATGCAACAAAGTGCCAGAACAGCTATTGCTACCAGAGTCAGCAACAAACCAATCAAGGCAAGGAAAAGTACGTTCATAAAAACATTACAATTATTTAATCTCCTATATAAGAATTAGTCAACTTTGTTTTCTGCATTATCAATATCCTTGACTTCGCTTAGGAAGCTACCATCCTTTAGTATGGTCTCCACTACTTTACCAGGCTTTAAGCCCGTTGTTGACTTAAGCGCCCTGCCTTCAACTCTGGTTATCGAAAATCCTCTCTTTAGCACTTCAACAGGATCATTAAGCTTGTTACTCTTTTCCAGCATCTCAAGTTTCATTCCGGCATGAGACAAGAATCTGGCTGTGGAAAGCTTCAGCTTTTCACAGCCACGCTCCAGTCTTCTGTCCTCATTCTCAATTATGCGCTTGAATACCTGCCTGGTTCTCATAGACTGCCTTTGAAGTACGTTTCCACGCTTCTCCAGATGCAGCTTCACCATTCCAGGCAAACGACCAGCCACTCCTTCCAGATAGCGGTTATTTCCCGCTAATAACTTAGCTGTCTGCTGGTGGAGCTGAAACATTGACCTTTCAATTAGAGTCCGGTTACCCTGAATCTGCTCTCTTGTAAGATTCTTCAGATTACGCCCAAAACTATTTACCTTCTCAAGGACAGAAGAAGCACCTGCAATCAGGAATTCTGCTACTGCAGTAGGTGTTTTTGCAGAAGTATGAGCTACCATATCAGTTACCGACACATCCCTCTCATGACCAATGCCGCTTATAATTGGCATGGGAAACTGTGCTACATGGTATGCCAGCCAATAATCATCAAAACATAGCAGATCGAGAGAAGCTCCACCACCCCGAATAAGTACAACTACATCAAAGTACTCAGAATAGTTGTTAACCTTTTCAAGAGCTGCAATAATAGACTCGGGAGCCTTGTCACCCTGCATAATTGCAGGAAACAGCTTGTGGTAAAACTTAATGCCGTATAAATTCTTTGCCAGCTGATCTGCAAAGTCTCCGTATCCGGCAGCTGTAGGAGATGATATAACGGCAATACGTTGGGGAACTAAGGGCAAATCCAACTCCTTGTTCATATTGAATACCCCCTCCTCCTGTAGTTTGCGTATTACTTCAAGTCGACGCTGCTCCAGATCTCCAAGGGTATATGCCGGATCTATCTCCTTAATATTGAAACTGAGTCCGTACAACTCCTGATACTCAACGCTACCCCTGACAAGAACCTTGATACCGTTACTTAAGGGGCGCTTGGCTGTGTTCTCAAAGAAAGGCTTCAGAGTACGATAGGTATAACTCCATATAGTTGCCCTAAGACGTGCTATAACCTGATTACTGAATTCATCCTTCTCTACAAGGTCAAGGTAGCAATGACCGTTGGCATGCTCACGGAGTTCGGCAACCTCAGCACGCACCCATACCTGGGCAGGTAAGTTATTGCTGATTACCTGCCTTATCTGATTGTTTAACTCAAATAACGATATGGATTCTCGGGTCATAAAAATCTCTTTTGATTATCGGTCCATCATATAGGAATCAGGATCATCTTTAAAGTGTTCAGGGTCTTTTAACCTACCCCGGTTCTTCTCAAACTCACGAAAACGCTCGTTCTCTCTGAGCTCAAGTATATCTTGTTCCTTGGGTACTCCATTCTCAAATGTCAGCTTGTAATCCAGCTGTCCCAATGCTGTGAAGAAAAACCAGGTACCATCAAGCTGATCCATATTGTACATACCATATATCTCACGGTTACCATTCTCAAAATACACTGTATAGGGACCATGCAACTTACCATTCGTGAAAGATGTAGTAACTCTCGTTGCTCCCGATGGATACCACTGAGTCTCGGGGCCTTGCTGAACACCGTCCTTCCATGTAGTCAGAAGTGCCGGTTTACCATTCTCATAATATGTATAGGATTCACCATCCTTCAGATTGTCCTTGTAATTCTCACGGGAAATAAGGACACCTTTACTATTGTAAAACAGCCACTCCCCTTCCTTGTTATTGCCAATATACCTACCCTCAGCTACCTTTCTGCCATTCTCATCATAGAGCTCACCTTGTCCGTTTACNCCAGCCTCGTCATATACTATCCTTGCCATCATCTTACCGTTGGAATGATATCTGATCATCTCACCAACAGGTTTGTCATCCTTGAAGGTAGCCTTATACATCAGCTTCCCGTTGGGATAGATTCTCTCCCACTTACCCTGCTTCAGACCCTCTGCATCCACCATGTTTATTTCCTCCACAGGAGTCACAGTATTCTGGGAATAAACAGTGAATGCTCCAAGAGCCAACAATACCGCAGCAATAATTCTAACTATCTTCATAACAGTAATTTACAGCAGAAATTCTCATTCTCCGCATTTGTTATACAAACTTAATTAATAATTCAAATTTTCCTGACCAATTATTGTTCCAAAACCGAACAAAATAAAAAACCGCTGTGATTTCTCACAGCGGTTTGCAGATTGATCTTATCTCAACCTATCTTACTTTACTTCTTCGAAGTCAACGTCGGTAACGTCATCACCGCCCTGGCTGTTGCCAGCACCATCGGTATTATGTGCTGAGCCACCGGGTTGTGCACCACCGCTTGCCTGGCTTGCATTGTACATATCCTGTGATGCGGCCTGGAACACAGCATTGAGTTCGCTGGTAGCAGCATCAATGCCGGCAAGGTCTTCGCTCTTGTGAGCATCTTTCAGCTTTTGAAGGGCTGCTTCAATCGGAGCCTTTTTGTCGGCAGGAATCTTATCGCCAAACTCCTTAAGCTGCTTTTCTGTCTGGAAGATCAAACTGTCAGCTGTATTCAGTTTTTCGATGCGTTCCTTTGCCAACCTGTCAGCTTCAGCATTGGCTGCAGCTTCTTCCTTCATCTTCTTGATTTCATCATCTGTAAGACCAGAAGAGGCCTCGATTCTGATGCTTTGCTCCTTACCAGTTGCCTTATCCTTAGCCTTTACATTCAAGATACCATTGGCATCTATATCAAAGGTCACTTCAATTTGTGGTACACCACGAGGTGCCGGTGGAATACCGTCAAGGTGGAAGCGGCCGATAGTTTTATTGTCTCTGGCAAGAGGACGTTCTCCCTGAAGCACATGGATTTCAACTGAAGGTTGATTGTCTGCTGCAGTTGTAAAGGTCTCCGACTTCTTGGTCGGTATGGTAGTGTTGGCTTCAATTAGCTTTGTCATCACACCACCCATGGTTTCGATACCCAGTGAAAGCGGAGTAACGTCGAGAAGCAACACATCCTTAACATCTCCTGACAACACACCACCCTGAATTGCAGCTCCGAGAGCAACAACCTCATCAGGGTTAACACCCTTTGATGGCTTCTTGCCAAAGAAATCCTCAACAAGCTTTTGTATTGCAGGTATACGGGTTGAACCACCGACAAGGATTACCTCATCAATGTCAGATGCTGTCAGACCGGCATCCTTAAGTGCAGCCTTACACGGCTCAATAGCACGACGGATAAGTTGATCTGAAAGCTGTTCAAACTGAGCACGTGTCAGCGTCTTAACAAGGTGCTTGGGTACTCCGTCAACCGGCATTATATATGGCAGGTTGATTTCTGTAGTAGTAGAGCTTGAAAGCTCAATCTTAGCCTTTTCAGCAGCATCTTTCAGACGCTGCAGCGCCATAGCATCCTTACGCAGGTCAAGACCTTCTTCTTTCTTGAACTCCTCTGCCAACCAGTTGATAATTACATCATCGAAGTCATCACCGCCAAGGTGAGTATCTCCATTGGTTGACTTAACTTCAAATACACCATCGCCTAGTTCGAGGATTGAAATATCAAAGGTACCACCTCCAAGGTCGAAGACAGCAATCTTCATATCCCTGTCCTTCTTATCAAGACCATAGGCTAATGATGCGGCAGTAGGCTCATTGATAATACGGGATACCTTAAGACCAGCAATTTCACCAGCTTCCTTGGTAGCTTGACGCTGTGCATCGTTGAAATATGCCGGAACTGTGATAACAGCTTCTGTAACTTCCTGACCAAGATAATCTTCGGCAGTTTTCTTCATCTTTTGAAGTACCATTGCCGAAATTTCCTGTGGTGAATATAAACGATCGTCTATCTTTACCCTAGGTGTATTGTTATCGCCTCTTACAACTTCATAAGGAACACGCTGTACCTCACCAGGTATATCGTTGTACATGGTTCCCATGAAACGCTTGATGGAGTATACTGTCTTTTTTGGATTTGTAATCGCCTGACGTTTTGCAGGGTCACCCACCTTTCTCTCTCCATTCTCCACAAACGCAACAATGGAAGGAGTGGTCCTCTTTCCTTCACTATTGGGGATCACAACAGCTTCGTTGCCTTCCATTACAGCAACACAAGAGTTGGTAGTACCCAGGTCTATTCCGATAATTTTTCCCATTGTATAATTTATTTTATCTGGTTCTATATTGATTCAATAACATGACTTTCTGATTCACAAAGGATGTGCCATTAAAATTCTAGTGCCAAAAATTGAAAAAATGGCACGCTGATGTAAGCAGGATTTGAAAATGGATATGCCAACAATCGTTGTTTGCCAATATCATCATGATGTATAAAACTAGTAAAACCCTTGCAAAACAAGGGCTTTGAACTTTTATCATCGTACATACTGCTCAGTCAACCTGGCCTGACAGCCCTATATGACAATTCGTCACTTTTCCGCTTTTCCAGCAAAGGTTTTCAAAAACTGTACGCGCATATAAGCGGCTGGATTATTTATTTTGTTATGGCTGAGCATACCCCTGAAGTCATTTATTCCTTCAAAACCCTTGCTCTCCATCCAATTGCTCAGTCCCTTGATAATCTCTGGCAAGCACGAGAGTCCGTTTCTGTACATAGCGGAGGCTACCTGCACTCCCTGGGCCCCAGCTGCAAGCATCTTTGCAGCAGTAAGNCCGTCATGTATACCGCCTGAAGCATAGATATCACATTCTACCTTGCCTGCTACCAGTCCTACCCATCTCAGGGTGTTAAGATACTCGGAAGGATCTGTATAAACAGGTCCTGCTCCAATAGTCATTTCATCCAAATTGAGGTCAGGTTTGAAAAAACGGTTGAAAAGCGTTATTCCTTTAACTCCCAGCGAATCAATTTGGGATATCATATTTCCAAGACCTGAATAGTAAGGGCTAATCTTAACACACACAGGAATATTAAGCTCAGCCATAGTATTCCTGATAATTTCAAGCGCTGCTTCTTCATATACCTGACCACTGGTCTCCATGTCCGCAGGCAGGGTGAAAATATTCAACTCAAGTCCATCGGCTCCGGCTTCCTGAAGATACTTAGCAAAATAGTGCCATTTGCCCGGACTTACGCAGTTGATACTTGCGATAATGGGTATGTCAACACTCTTTTTGGCTTCAAATATCAGCTTCAAGTAATCATTCAAAATCTCATCAACATCCAGCTTCTCATAAAACTCAAGCACCTCTGGATGATTGATATTCAATGCATTTAAGCTTTCTTTCCGGCGATTTAATTCGACTACTATCTCCTCCTCAAAAAGCGAATTCAGCACTACTGCTCCAGCGCCATTCCTTGCTAATTCAGCAATACAGACCGGACTTGATGTCAGTGTACTACTGGCAGCTATTATAGGAGAGGGCACGGGCAAGCCCATGTAATATGTCGATAAATCTGTCATACTATTCGTTCTTGTCGTATTTAAAGAAGTGGAGGTTGTGTCCCATCCTTGTCTTCTTTGTTTGCATATAGAACAAATTATGTGGATTTGGTTTGATTTCAATAGGTACATTTTCTACAATCTGCAGACCGTATCCTTCAAGGCCAATGCGTTTTATGGGATTATTGGTCATCAGTCTCATCTTCTTAACTCCAAGAGATCTCAATATCTGAGCACCAACGCCATAATCTCTCTCGTCAGCCTCGAAGCCCAGTTCCACGTTGGCTTCAACAGTATCTAGACCCTGTTCCTGAAGTTTATATGCCTCTATCTTGTTCATTAGTCCGATACCACGACCTTCCTGGTTCATATAGACAATTACCCCCTTGCCTTCCTTGTCAATAGTCTCCATGGCTTTATGCAACTGATCACCACATTCGCAACGCATGGATCCGAAGATATCTCCTGTGGCACAGCTTGAATGAACCCTCACAAGTATAGCTTCATCAGGCTCCCACTCACCCTTAATAAGGGCCATATGTTCCAGACCATTAGACAACTGCTTAAAAGGAATAAATCTGAAGTCCCCATACCTTGTTGGCAGGTGAACTTCTACTCCACGCTCAATAAGGCTTTCCCGCTGCAGCCTATAGGCAATAAGGTCTCTTATCGTGATAATCTTAAGACCAAACTTCTCAGCAATTCTAACCAACTCAGGCATACGAGCCATAGTGCCATCTTCGTTCATTATCTCGACAAGGACTCCGGCAGGATACAAACCGGCAAGGCGTGCCAGGTCAACAGCAGCTTCTGTGTGACCGGATCTCCTGAGTACTCCTTTCTCCTTTGCCCTCAGTGGGAATATGTGTCCAGGGCGGCCAAGTGATTCAGGCCTGGTGTTTGGGTCTGCCAGAGCCCTTAGGGTACTGGCTCTGTCAGATGCAGATATACCTGTTGAACAACTATCATCTATCAGGTCAACAGATACTGTAAAGGGTGTTCCATGAAGTGAAGTATTCCTTCCCACCATCAATTCCAGTTCCAGTTCGTCACATCTTTTTTCAGTCAACGGAGCACAGATAAGTCCACGTCCGTAGGTAGCCATGAAGTTAACTTTCTCAGGAGTGATAAGCTCTGCTGCACATACGAAATCCCCTTCGTTTTCACGGTCTTCGTCATCAACAACAATTACTAGTTCCCCGTTTCGAATTGCTTCAATGGCCTCTTCTATAGTGTTAAGTTCAAACTCTTTTTGTAATGACATATCAGAAATTATTTATCGAACAAGTATAAGTAACAATGTACAATACCCTATTTAACAATGCCTTTTTTGGCAAGAAAGTCCCTAATCTTGTGGAGGTAAGAAAAATATACATCGGCATTCAGAAGGGTTGAATCATGGGCCGACTTGTATGTCAGGAATATACCTACCGGCAGCAGCACAACCGAAGAAAGCCACATCCCCTGATATACCTCCCACACTCCTTCCCTTGCAAATTTACCGCCCATAGTATCAATTATATAGTAAATTATAAAGAAGAACACAGAGATTACAACCGGCATACCCAGTCCTCCTTTCCTTATAATAGCACCAAGTGGAGCTCCAATAAAGAAGAAAATCAGACAGGCAAAGGACAAGGTAAATTTACGGTGTATCTCCATCTGGTGACGACGTATGCTTACATCCTCAACTTCTATATATTTCAACTGATTCTCTATTACACTCTTATGATCCCTGGCTGTACGGAGAGCCGATTGTACGACCATGATCTTACGATCATTATCAAGGGTGTTGTATAGTGAATCAAGATTAAANCTCTCAGACTTCTCAATGATAGCCAGNCTTTCATCTTTCATTTCAGGCATACGTGTAAAATAGAGGTGAGAAGCTCTTTCATCCAACAAAGTCACGAGCACCTTACGTCCGGCTCTGATTGAGTCCAGGTCATGGGTAAGCTGATTGAGGTTTTTCATCTTGTCGCTTCCTTTGAACAGGTTTTCATCTGACTTTGAAAAATCGAAGCCCTGCAACTGGATTATTGCGATTTGCTCACCAAAGACATCCTTCCTGTGCATAGATGACTCACGACTCTGACGTCTTCCTCCACCACCGTTATTAACCTGAAATGGCATCATCCGCTCGTCATACCTCACACCATTAAAAAGAGTCAGCAACAGGTTCTTCTTGTCAGGTGAAACCTGAAGCTTGCCTGAGTCGGCAAGCGTCACATTGCTGTTGGCTGCCTGCTTATCACGATGGTCATAGATCATCACATCCTTCAGGAGATTTGTCTCTCTGTCCTTTTCCTCCACCTTGATGCTAAAGCCATCAACCCCCGGATAAAAAACACCTTCCTTCAGGTCGAGTTCGAGCCTTGTTTCCTTAACTCCATGCAGAATAGAAACCAGCTTCAGGTTGGCTACAGGAAGTACATTATTTGAAAATGCATAGGCAAGTATAGATATAATGACAGTGAGGACAATAAGAGGCATCATAATCCTTGTAAGCGAGACTCCGGCTGATTTAAGGGCTGTCAGCTCATAGTTCTCTCCCAGATTACCAAATGTCATCAGTGAGGCAAGTAGTATCGCAAGAGGCAATGCCATCGGCACTACCTGCAGCGAAGCGTAAAAAAGCAGCTCCAGCAATACATTCCATTCAAGCCCTTTGCCCACAAGGTCATCAACATAGCGCCAAAGGAATTGCATAACCAGGATGAACATGGCAATGAAAAATGTCATGATCAATGGGCCTGTGTAGCTCCTGAGTATAAACAAATGCAATCTTTTCATAGCGTTATGGCCGCTGCAAATCTTTATAAATAAAAAGACCCGGATACTCCGGTATCCGGGTGCAAATTTAGCAATTACAATTCAATTTCTTAGTTAAATTATATGGAACCCAAACCACGCTTGAGAGTATCAATCTGGCGGTTCCAAATCTCAATGAGATCATCCTTCTCATCAACATCAACATTATCTATTACAATCAGGGCAACATCTCCCGTCAACTCATCGACGTTAATCCTAAACTCAAACCACTCTCCTTCAAGTTCCTCATCATCAACCCAGGTATAGCGAACCAACTTGTTTTCCTTACGCACGGTCTGCTCAACCCTTTGCTCGCTACCCTCCCACCTCAGTACAAAAACTTTACCATCAATGTTCACCTCATCGGCAAACCACTCACTCAGGCCGGATGCGGTACTGATCCTGTTGAAAAGTAAGCCGGGCGTTGTATTAAGGATGTATTCCAACTCAATAGTTTCCTTTTGTCCTGCCATATTTTATGAGCTGCTATGAATTTTTAACTTCCACAATATAACAGTTTCATTCAATAAAAAAAAACAGGGGTATAAAAATGCTGTCAAGTGTCGCATAAGCTTCCTGAAATGCCTGCCAATAGTGCTGTGCAGCAAAAAAGAAGAGGCATCCTCTCTGGAGGATGCCCCATTGCTAAATGCCAGTTAGCATGCTGTCTGTCTTACTTAATTTTCTCCTTTACGGCTTCAACTATTTTAGCTTCAACCTCTTCGGCCAGTTCTATATTATCCTTCAGCAGATCTTTAACTGCCTCACGACCCTGCCCCAACCTGGTATCACCATAACTAAACCAGCTGCCGCTCTTCTTGATAATGCCNAACTCAACTCCCATATCAACAATCTCGCCTGTTCTGGAGATACCTTCTCCATACATAATATCAAACTCAGCCTTACGGAATGGTGGAGCTACCTTGTTCTTTACAACACGAACGCGGGTCTGGCTTCCTACTACCTCATCACCATTCTTGAGCTGGGAAATCTTACGAATATCTAAACGGATGGAAGCATAGAATTTAAGCGCGTTACCACCGGTAGTGGTTTCAGGGTTACCAAACATAACACCAATCTTTTCACGCAACTGGTTGATAAAGATACAGCAGGTGTTGGTCTTTGAAATATTTGAGGTCAGCTTACGAAGGGCCTGTGACATAAGGCGAGCCTGAAGACCTACCTTGTTGTCGCCCATTTCACCTTCTATTTCTGCCTTTGGTGTAAGAGCTGCAACAGAGTCGATAACTATCAGATCTACAGCTGATGAACGAATAAGCTGGTCGGCAATTTCAAGTGCCTGCTCACCATTATCGGGCTGTGATATAAGGAGTTCCTCGATATTTACCCCTAGTTTCTCAGCATAAAAACGGTCAAAGGCATGCTCAGCGTCAATTATGGCTGCAATACCACCCATCTTCTGAACTTCAGCAATGGCATGGATAGCAAGAGTGGTCTTACCTGAGGACTCAGGACCATATATCTCTATGACCCTGCCGCGTGGATAACCACCCACACCAAGGGCCAGATTCAGGGAAACCGAACCGGAAGGTATAACGGGAATATTCTCATAGGCTGTATCGCCCATTCGCATAATCGCTCCTTTACCGTACGATTTCTCTATTTTATCCATTGTCAGTTGAAGCGCTTTAAGCTTCTCCNGACTGACCTTCGATTCCTTAACTTCCTTCCGTTCAGACATAACTGTATTTTTTTACCTTAAATATTTGCTTCGTGAAGTTATGAAAAAAGTTTTTGTCAAACAATCAATCCATATNTTNGAACCCAAGCACCTGAACATCAGATTATCAGCCCAATATCTGATCTGTATGATTCTTGGTATCAACCTGTTCAATAATCTTCTCAATAATCCCCTTCTCATTAATTATAAAAGTGGTTCTCAGCACACCCATATAAGACTTGCCATACATCTTCTTTTCGCCCCAGACTCCATAATTCTCAAGAATGCTTTTTTCAGGGTCACTAATAAGGTTAAAGCGTAAGCCATACTTCTTGGCAAAATTCTGATGCGACTTTTGGCTGTCTGGGCTGACGCCAACAACTTCATATCCCTTTGCCAGAAATGTCTCATAATTGTCATTCAGGTTGCAGGCTTCAGCCGTGCAACCCGGAGTATTGTCCTTAGGATAAAAATACAGAACGAGCCTTTTACCCTTAAAATCAGCAAGTGATATTTCCTTACCAAACTGATTCTTGCCTGAAAAATCAGGAGCCAGATTACCTTCTGTTAATTTTGTCATGATCAGATGTTTTTATTGCTGTCAAACATTGCCTATCTTTCACTAAATTTGATGCCGTATTAGACATAAAACTGCAAGTTAATGAGAAAAATCCTATACTTCATCTTTTCCTTTATTGCTATTACCGGGATCAATGCCCAGCAACCTGATCAAACCGAAGCACTCAAACTGTTCAATGAAGGAAAATATGCTGAGGCTCTGCCCAAGTACAAGAAACTGCTTGAAAAGAACAACCGCGACTACAACTACAATTATTACTATGGTGTTGCTCTTTGTAAACTTAATAAAAACAGAAGTGAGGCTATTCAACGCCTGAAACTTGCTTCAACACGTCCACCAAGTCAGGATGTATATTACTACCTGGGCTATCTGTACCAACGTGAATATGAAGTGCAACTGGCTATTGAAAACTACAATAAATTCCTGAAATCTCAGAAAACTGAAAATGAACTAACAAAGGCTGCCAAAAAGGCCATCGATGAATGCAGAAGTGCAGAACAGCTTATCAACAAGCACTTTGCAGTAAAGGTAACAGCTAAGGATACGGTAAGTTTTGAGGAAATATCCTCTCTATATTCTCTCTCAAAAGATGCCGGTCAGCTACTTAAGGCAGGTGACTTCTTCAGGGTTGGTGTATCAGCCGACCAGGTAGTGTTCCGCACTGAAAGGGGCAATGAGGTATACTTCCCATTGATGGCCAGCAATGGCAAATACGACCTGTATAAAATTGTCAGACTGCTTGACTCATGGGCTGATGCTGAAAAACTTACAGGAGAGGTCAACAGTGATTACAACGAACTCTATCCCTTCCTGCTGACTGATGGAACAACCTTCTATTTCAGCTCCGACCGACCGGGCGGAATGGGTGGTCTTGATATCTATCAGTCTTATTTCGATCCCTCTACAGGAAGCTTTTCAGAGCCGGCCAATCTGGGTCCTCCATTCAACTCGCCCGATGATGACTTCTTCCTTGTACCCGACATCTATTCAGGTAAAGCCTGGTTTACTACCAACAGAGGTGTCGAAAATGGCAAGTATGTAGTCGTCGAAATGATCTGGGATAACTCAGTAGTTAGAAACCTGAGCAGGGATATCAATGAAGTAAAACAGGCTGCTTTATTGCAACTGGATGAAGCTGCAATCAGGAAAACGGGAACCACCATCCATGCTTCAAGATCCTACCAGAATGAGGATCTGTTCAACTTTGTTGTAAATGACTCCCTTGTCTATACCCGCTTTGAACATTTCCAAAGCCGGGAGGCATTGGAAATATTCCGTTCAGGCTACAAGATCAGCCTCAGACAGGACAGCCTGCAACAATTGATGAGTGAGAAAAGACGACGTTACAGTCAAAGCTATGACAGGAACGAACTGGAACAGCTGGTTCAGACCATCGTTGAACTGGAGAAAGAGACCTATGGACTTGAAGATGAAATCAACGGCTATTACCAACGTGCACGAAAAGTAGAAAATGACTACATCCTGCAACTAAGGAGGAATGGTCAGTACAAACCCAAGAGTAGCATTATCAACAAGGTGGCCATTGAGGAAAGTGAGTTTCAAAAACTACTCGCTGAGATAGCTGGCTATAAACTGACATTTTATTCCGATAATGAGTTTATGAAAAAGAAGGAACTCAGAGACGGACTTTACAAAGCATTCTTTAATACAGGGCAGATTGCCGAACTACAAAGAGCTGATTCACTGATAGTATGGGGTAATATCCTGTCACTTGAATCAGCACGACTCCTTGAAATGTCACGCAAAGCAGGAACGCAAACAATCAGTATCAGGGACAGGGTCTCCGGCAATGCTGAAGAAATGATTCAGGCCGAGATGGACAGCCTGGTACAGCTGTCAAGGGAGTTTAAGCACCTGTCGCTGCAGCTGTATGAAAAGGCCCTCAACTACAAATACAAGAACTATTACGAAAAGGCTATTGCTATAGGATCAACATCCAGCAACCCCGGAAGCGAAGACCTTGCAAGCCATGCCCGTACTCGTTTTAATGAGGCTGAGCAAAGCCTGAAACAACTGACTGTTTATAATCCCGAACAGATAGAGCACCTGCTGGCCTTGAAGAAGAATAGTGTCGATATGCTGGAAGAATCACTAGAGATCCAGTATGCAGGAGCCTCTGCTCCTGCTACACCGGCTACTATAACACCAGTAAGTCAGGGAACCAGGTTTATTGAATCCGGAATCCGCACACCTTCTTATCCTGCCATTCACAAGGGTGAGGAAGCGGAACTCCCGGCTCCTCAAACTATGCCCGCCACCCCTTCAAATGTTGTGTCAGGTGCCTTTGCTACAGCAAAAAAGGATAAACCGGAATACAGGATACAAATCGGTGTGTTCAGGAATACACCCAATGCTGCTGCCCTTGCCAGGATACCTCCTGTTACGAGTGTTGATGTTGAAGGCACAGATACTAAGAAGTACTTTACNGGTTCCTGGTCCAACTATGAGGCTGCAAGAGAAAGTGTTAACAGCATCAGAGAGGCCGGATTTCCCGGAGCCTTTGTGGTAGCCTTCCTCAATGGGAAACAGATTTCCCTCGAAGAGGCCCGAAAAATGGATTAACCTCACATTTTAAATAAAAGCGTTATAAGGAAAGAANGTATTTTTTTCATATCTTAACGCAAACTTTATGCAATGGCAGCTTGCGACCAAAAAAGTGAGTTCAGTAATGCCGGAAAGGAACAGTTGGAAGAACGAACGCTGATACTTCACAATGACGATGTCAATACCTTTGAACATGTGATCAGGGTATTGCAGGATGTATGCCTGCACAACAAGGAACAGGCAGAACAATGTGCTGTCCTTACACATTATAAAGGCTATTGTGAGATTAAAAGAGGGGCTCTGGTAGAACTCGAACAGCTGCAACAACTTCTCAGCGACAGGGAATTAATTGTAACAATTAACTAACATATGGCGATAATTATATTGCTTATTATTACAGGGATCTTCCTGCTAATACTTGAATTCGTTGTCCTGCCAGGAATAACCATTGCTGCCTTAGGTGGTCTGGCTATGATAGGTGGCGGTATCTACCTGGCATATACCAATTTTGGACCCCAGACAGGGCATATCGTTTTGTTTGGAACATTATTACTGCTCGCAATCACTGTAGTGCTCGCTCTAAGAAGCAAAACATGGAAGCGATTTATGCTTCATACTGAGATCGACAGTAATATCCAGACTGTGGATGAAAACAGCATCAATGTGGGTGACACGGGCGTAACGATTACAAGGTTAAACCCAGTGGGTAAGGCACGGGTCAACGAAGAGGAGATCGANGCACGCTTCCCCGGAGGCTACCTGGACCCAGGTACTGAAATCGAAGTTGTCAAAGTTCACAAGACTCACATCATTGTTAAACCTCTAAACTAAAATAATATGGAAAGTTTCGGAACCTTTGGATTAATAGCGATAATAGTTGTCCTATTCTTCCTGTTCCTTTATTATGTACCAGTAGTAATGTGGTTCTCCGCCCTTGTTACCGGAGTTCGCATATCTTTGCTTCAGCTGATCCTGATGCGTATCCGGAAGGTTCCGCCATCTGCGATCGTAAGAGCCATGATTGAAGCTCACAAGGCTGGTCTTCATGATGTCAAGAGAGACGAACTTGAAGCCCACTACCTGGCCGGAGGACATATCGAAAAGGTAGTTCATGCCCTTGTTTCAGCCTCAAAGGCAAATATCGATTTAAGCTTCAGGATGGCTACTGCCATCGACCTTGCAGGTCGTGACGTATTTGAAGCTGTTCAGATGTCAGTTAACCCCAAAGTTATTGATACTCCTCCGGTATCTGCAGTCGCTAAGGATGGTATCCAGCTTATTGCAAAGGCTCGTGTTACTGTTCGTGCCAATATCAAGCAACTTGTTGGTGGTGCCGGTGAAGACACTGTATTGGCCCGTGTAGGTGAAGGTATCGTTTCTTCGATAGGCTCTGCTGCTTCACACAAATCAGTACTTGAAAACCCGGACTCAATATCGAAACTGGTTCTTAATAAAGGGCTTGATGCAGGTACCGCATTCGAGATTCTCTCTATTGATATCGCTGATATCGATATCGGTAAGAACATTGGTGCCGAACTGATGATGGACCAGGCAGAAGCTGATAAGAATATCGCTCAGGCTAAGGCAGAGGAACGACGTGCCATGGCTGTGGCTCTCGAACAGGAAATGAAGGCCAAGGCTCAGGAGGCCCGAGCCAAGGTTATTGAAGCTGAAGCTGAAGTACCTCTGGCAATGGCCGAAGCATTCAGAAACGGCAATCTTGGTATCATGGACTATGTAAAATATAAAAACATAGAAGCAGATACTGCTATGAGAGAATCATTGTCAAAACAAACTCCGGGTAACAAGTCGAAAAAGGATAAGGACGATAAGATATCGTAGTTCATAACCGCAAAGAGG
>JGI24707J26582_10000497_pt1 | contig 29979 bp, 31 predicted proteins | sample BioPla1DNA1_FD_26582 | JGI IMG/M metagenome (IMG submission 26582)
ATGAATAGAATACTTACAACTAATCTTGCAAGTATCCATTTTGCACCTACCAGGGGCAATTATAACAATCTGATCAAGGAAGGAATAGAACCGGAAAAAATATTTATCACAGGAAACACCGTAATAGATGCATTGCTTTCGGTTATTAAAGATAATTATACATTTGAAAACAATATTTTAAATAAAATGGATTACAAAAATAAAAAAGTGATAATAATGACCTGCCATCGTAGAGAAAATTGGGGCAGACCTATGGAGAACATATTTATGGCGGCAAGGGAAATCGCTGAAGAAAATGACAACATAGAGATAATATTTCCCGTACATTTAAATCCCTCTATATACAAACCGGCAAAGCATATTATGGGGGAACAGGATAACGTTCATCTAATAGGGCCGTTAGAATATGAAGAATTTGCAAATTTACTGAACAAAGCCTATTTGGTATTAACTGATTCGGGTGGGATACAGGAAGAAGCACCGGCATTGGGAAAACCTGTTTTGGTTATGCGCGAGGAAACAGAGAGGCCGGAGGCTGTTGAAGCAGGTACCGTTAAAGTAATAGGTACAGAAAAGGAAAATATAAAAAGAGAGGCCAGTGTACTTTTACATGATTCAAATGAATATAATACAATGGCAAACTCAATCAATCCCTATGGGGATGGAACCGCATCTGAGAGAATTGTAAATTCCTTACTAAGTTGTCTAGGGCATTTCGGGGATGATTAAAGGTTTTCAGGAAACATCGACAGTTTTGTTGTGACACAGCCAAGTTCAGTAAAAATTGTTATAAATAAAATGATATAGAGATGGGTGATAAAATGCCTAAAAAAGAACCCGAGGACAAAAAGGGCATGGAAAATGTTGTTCTTATAACTCAAGTAGGCATAAACATGGTCACACCTATATTGTTAGGTCTATATATAGGTAAAAAATTAGATGGGTGGTTAAATACATCGCCGTTTCTTTTACTTACATTTCTTGTACTAGGAATCGGAGCATCGTTTACAAATTTATTTAAAACAGTTGAAAAAAGCCAGGGTAACAAAAAAGGGAAGTGAGGGTGTGGGAACAACCTGGGAGATCCAAGTCAGGGTAGCAAAGGGAATTATTGTATTTAACTTAATTGTTATAATAGTTGGTGCAATTTTACTCGAAAATTGGAAACCTTTTGTTTTAGGAAGTATCTGCGGCTCCGTAACAGCAATTGTCAATTTTAGGTTGTTGGCTATATCAATGGAGAACCTAGTATCAAAGGGAATCAACAGCAGGGGCGGGGTCTTCAAGCATACCATCAATAGGTCACTGATACGTTTATTTATCAGTGGAATAGTTATATATCTTTCCTTAACCTCTAAACACATTAATACAGCAGGTACTGTAATTGGTTTATTATCAGTTAAACCAATAATATTAATACAGAGTTTTTTGTATAAATAATATAAAATTTTTACAGGAACCGTGGAAGAAAGGGGGAATGTTAATGGAGGGGGGCTTTGGTGCTAGGTTAATAGATGTAGCTGGTTTCCAAATTTCCGAGACAATACTTGTAACGTGGATTGCAATGGCGGTGTTAATAGCCCTAGCCATAGCGGCTAGGATTGCTTTAAAAAAATTTGAAACAATCCCTAGAGGGGTGCAGAATTTTATCGAATTAATAGTAGATTCGATAAATAATCTTACAGCAGATACTATGGGTGAGGAAAATGCAGGATTTGCGCCATTTATCGGTACCATGTTAATTTTTATTTTCTTTTTAAACATAATCGGATTGTTTGGGTTGAAACCGCCCACTTCAGATGTAAATACAACCCTGGGTTTTGGGGTAGTAACATTTTTGGTAATCCAGGCGGCCGGGATTCATAGGAAGGGTGTAATAGGACATTTTAAGAGTTATTTTGAACCTATGCCTATATTGTTTCCCGTTAATGTAATAGGGGATCTAGCATCACCTATATCATTGGGATTTCGTCTATTTGGAAATGTCATAGGGGGTGTTATAATAGGTTTTCTTTTATATGGTGCACTAGGGGCTTTAAGTACCAAAATAGGAATATCTATACCAATATTCCAGGCCATTATTCCTGTCTTCGCCCATGCATATTTTGATTTATTTTCAGGTTTTCTGCAGTCTTTTATATTTACAATGCTTACTATGATATTTATATCCAACGCGTTGTAAAGGTAGAGTATAACGGAGGAATATCAAAACAACAAGTTTTAACCGGTAGTTTGGTGTTTTATGTGATGGTTTTATATTTTATATTAAATATAATATGTTAAATTTTACAAGTATAAGGAGGAATTATAATGAATGAACTAACGGCAAAAGCGATATTAACATCAGTGTCGGCATTTGGGGCGGCAATAACAATGTTTTCAGGTATGGCCAACGCTATGGCTGAGGGCTGGATAGCAGCTAAGGCTGTGGAGGGAATAGCCAGACAGCCGGAGGCGGCAGGGGATTTAACGAGGACAATGCTTGTTGGGCAGGCGGTTTCGGAGACAACAGGTATCTATGCTTTTGTTATTGCGCTGGCATTAATATTTGCAAATCCATTGATAGGGATGTTATAAAGGTAATCGGACATATGGGAGAAAGGTCTCTTCTCTCCCATATGTTATTTGAAAGCAACCCGGTAGGTTGGGAGCACAAGTTCAATTTCATTGCAGCGTCGGGGTATTCCAATTTAAAATTGTATTTAAAACAAATATAAGATAGAAACAAACATGTCTGGACTTTATTAAATGATTGGGTCTAAACATAATTATGTGAGGAGGGCCGAAATATGCGACAAGGACTGGTAGAATTTAACGCTGCCTTTTTTATTCAAATTCTTAATGCCCTAGTGTTGTTTGGGGCTTTAACTTATATTCTTTTTAAACCCGTTACAAAATTTATGAAAAAAAGAACAGAAGGCATAGAGTCGTCTATCGACGAGGCTGAAACCAGGTTAAGGGAAGCAAATGAATTAAAAGCCGAATATGAAAAACAATTAAAGGATATTAGAACTGAAAGAATTGCAATTATAGGGAAGGCTACGGAAACGGCTGAGGCTGAAAGTAACAGAATAATTACTGAAGCGAAAGAAAATGCAGAAGAAATCAAGGAAAAAGCAAGACAACAAATTGAAGCAGATAGACAAAAAATGATGGAAGAACTGATGGCTGAGGTTTCTTCACTGGCGATTGCCGTGGCATCAAGAGTTATAGAAAAAGATTTAGATGAGGCTGCACATCAAAACATGATACAGCATTTTATTGATGAGGTAGGGGATATAAGATGGGAAAATTAGTATCAAAAAAATATGCAAAAGCCCTTTCTGAAGCTGTTCTTGACGATAAAAAATATGATGTTAAATCAATCATTGAGGAATATGTAGAATTAACAGGAGTTGGAAAACAAGCAGTGCAAGCTGTGGTTATCACCGCTGTACCTCTAAGCAGTGAAAAATTAACTGAATTACAAGAAGCCCTTTCCAATTCTTTAGGGGAAGATGTCCGATTAAGAAGTAGGGTGGATAAAGAAATTATTGGGGGAGCATTTCTAAAAGTGGGAGATAAAGTAATAGACAGAACAATAAAGAGTCGGCTTGAAGAAATGCAAAAGCAGATATTGCAAGTTAAAAATTAGTATAGGAACAGAGGTGATATAAATGGATCTGAGAACGGAAACTGATCTAAGGGTTGAGGAGATCAGCTCAATTATTAGACAACAAGTCAGGAAATATGAAGATGCGTTGGAAGTTAAGGAGATTGGCACCGTTATACGAGTCGGGGACGGTATTGCCAGAATTCATGGACTTGAAAATTGTATGGCGGGGGAACTTTTAGAGTTTCCGAATGAAATATATGGAATAGCCCTGAATCTTGAAAGGGATGGTATTGGTTGTGTTCTTTTGGGATCTGACGAATCCATTCGTGAAGGGGATATGGTTAGACGTACTAAAAGGATTGTGGAGGTACCTGTAGGGGAAGCCTTATTAGGCCGTGTTGTTAATCCTTTGGGACAACCCATAGACGGTAAGGGCGCCATCGATAGCAATAAATTCCGTGAAGTGGAAAAAATTGCACCGGGAGTTGTTGAAAGAGAGCCGGTTTATCAACCGCTGCAAACAGGAATAAAAGCTATAGATTCCATGACTCCGATTGGCAGAGGGCAAAGGGAGCTTATTATCGGTGACAGGCAAACGGGAAAAACAACAATTGCTATAGATACAATAATTAATCAAAAAGACACAGATGTAATTTGTATATACGTCGCCATAGGACAGAAAAAATCAATAGTAGTTAAAATACAAGATATTCTGGAAAGACATGGCGCTATGGATTATACAATCATAGTATCTGCTACAGCTAGTGATCCGGCGTCACTTCAATATTTAGCACCATATGCCGGTTGTGCTATGGGTGAAGAATTTATGGAAAACGGAAAACATGCCTTGATTATATATGATGACCTTTCAAAACACGCGGTCGCTTATCGTGCTATGTCTTTATTGCTCAGAAGGCCGCCTGGACGTGAGGCTTATCCCGGGGATGTATTCTATTTGCACAGTAGATTGTTGGAGAGAGCTGCAAAGTTGAGTAAGGAAAGAGGCGGAGGTTCATTAACGGCTCTGCCGATCATCGAGACTCAAGCAGGTGACATTACAACCTATATTCCGACAAACGTTATTTCTATTACGGATGGACAAATTTTCCTAGAGTCCGAACTCTTCTATGCAGGAATCAGGCCTGCTGTAAACCCGGGTATTTCGGTATCGAGGGTAGGCGGTGACGCCCAGGTTAAAGCGATGAAACAAGTAGCAGGCAAAATAAGAATTGAACTTGCACAATATAGGGAACTGGAGGCTTTTGCCCAATTCGGTTCAGAATTGGATAAAGAAACCCAAGAACGTTTGGAACATGGTGAAAGAATTGTAGAAATATTAAAGCAAGGACAACATGTTCCGATACCTGTAGAGAAACAAATAATTATAATTTATGCTGTAATTAACAGGTATTTAGCCGATATAAAAATAAAATCGATAGCAAGATTTGAAGCCGGACTTTCAAAGTTTATGGATGAATGTTATCCTGAAATAATAGATTCTATTGCTGCTACCGGAAAAATCGATGAAGAAATAGAACCTGGACTAAAACAAGCTATTGAAGAATTTAAAGAGCAATTTCTAGAAAGCGAAAAATAGACGTAAAACAAAGATTTTTTGAAAAAATACGGCAGTAGACGCTAATTTCGGGGGGTGAAGAAATTTGGCCGGAGCAGTAATGCGGGATATAAAAAGGCGCGTAAGGGCCGTCAGCAATATAAGACAAATTACAAGAGCTATGGAACTGGTTGCTTCTACTAAAATGCGAAGAGCAAGGGAACTCTTAAATAAAACAAGGCCATACTCCCAAACCATAGAGGATGTTATAGATGATATAATTACTTATATCAGGGAAGATGAAAGATACAAGGAAGAGGGAGAAAAATATAAACATAGTCTTATGGATATAAGGGAAGTAAAAAAGACTTGTTATATTATAATCTCTGCCGACAGGGGTTTGGCCGGGAGCTACAATGTTAATGTTATCAGAGAAGTTCAGAGTCATTTGAATATAAGCAAACGGGATGAAACATCTATGATAGTCATTGGACAAAAGGCCAGGGATTATTTTGTAAAAAGGAATTATGAAATGGTTGGCGAGTTTACGCACATTACCGAAAACCCCACCTATAATGATGCAAAAAAAATTGGGAAATTGTGTATGGAATTATATAGCCAAGGTCTCGTAGATGAAGTGTATTTGGTTTATACAAAATTTTTAACTACCATAAGTTATAAACCAACTACAACCAGACTTTTGCCGTTGGAGCCGAAAGAGATAAAGAAACCTGCAGAGGATAAAGACAAACCGGAGGTTGCTAAGTTTATGCTATATGAGCCTTCCGCAGAAGAGATTTTAAATTATCTGATACCCAAATATATAGAAAGCATGATTTTTGGGGCTTTAGCGGAATCTGCCGCATGTGAGCAGAGTGCCAGAAGGGTGGCCATGAAAAATGCTACAGATAATGCAGGGGAGTTAATAAGTGATTTACAGTTAGAATATCATCGTGCGAGACAGGCTGCTATTACCCAAGAAATTGCAGAAATTGTTAGTGGGACCGATGCATTAAGATAGAGAGGGAGGGAGGTAATTCTATGGTCGAAAATAATATAGGCAGATTGGTCCAAATAATTGGGCCGGTTGTAGATATACGTTTTGACGGAGCTAACTTACCGGAACTGTTGAGTGCTATTGAAATCGATGCTCAGGACGGCAAAGTTGTAGTTGAGACTGCACAGCATATCGGAGATGATATAGTTCGTTGTATTTCCATGGGGCCGACAGATGGTTTGGTTCGTGGCATGAAAGCAATAAATACTAAAAATCCGATAACCGTTCCGGTGGGAAAGGCTACCCTGGGCAGGATTTTGAATGTAGTAGGGGAACCTGTGGACGACAAGGGACCTATTGTATCCGAATTCTATTCTTCAATTCATAAAGATCCGCCAAGTTTTGAAGAGCAAACCATTCCTACAGAAATTTTGGAAACAGGTGTTAAAGCAATAGACCTTATAGCCCCTTATCTAAAGGGTGGAAAGATAGGAATGTTTGGCGGTGCCGGAGTCGGTAAAACCGTTATTATTATGGAACTTATCAATAACGTAGCTAAGGAGCACGGTGGTCTTTCGGTTTTTTCCGGGGTTGGGGAAAGAACCAGGGAAGGTAATGACCTTTATCACGAGATGATCGATTCGGGGGTTTTAGATAAAACATCCCTAATTTTCGGACAGATGAACGAACCACCGGGAGCGAGGTTACGTGTTGGATTGACAGGACTTACCATAGCAGAACATTTTAGAGAAGAAGAGGGGCAAGACGTGCTCCTGTTTATTGACAATATATTCAGATTTACACAGGCAGGTAGTGAGGTTTCCGCTTTATTGGGACGTATGCCGAGTGCTGTTGGGTATCAACCGACATTGGCCACGGAGATGGGGGGCTTACAGGAACGTATTACTTCAACAAAAAGAGGTTCTATCACTTCCATACAGGCTATATATGTGCCTGCAGACGACTTGACAGACCCCGCACCTGCGACTACTTTCGCTCACTTGGATGCAAACGTAGTTTTATCACGTAGAATAGTTGAACTTGGAATTTACCCTGCCGTGGATCCGTTGGATTCAAACTCAAGGGCACTGGATCCGGATATTGTAGGGCAGGAGCATTACGATGTGGCCAGAGGGGTGCAGCAAGTACTTCAAAGATACAAAGATTTACAGGATATTATTGCTATACTCGGTATGGACGAGTTAACTGAAGAGGACAAGGTAATAGTTGCCAGAGCAAGAAAGATAGAACGTTTCTTATCTCAACCTTTCTTTGTTGCGGAGCAATTTACAGGTTCAGCGGGCAAATATGTACCTCTGAAGGAAACCATAAGAGGTTTTAAAGAAATATTGGAAGGTAAACACGATAATCTTCCGGAAGCTGCATTTTTATTTGCAGGAACGATCGATGAAGTGATCGAAAAAGCTAAACCGAAAACTGCAGGTTCAGTTACGGAAACAACTGATGAGGTAGCAGAAAAGGCTACAGGAGAGTAGGTGATTATATGGCATCTACATTTCGTCTTCAAATTATTACGCCGAACAGAACATTTTATGATGATGAGGCCGAATCACTGGTAGTCACGACTATGGAAGGTGAAATGGGAGTTTTGGCTAAGCACATTCCTATCGTAACCCAGTTGGCCGTTGGAAAAATTAAAATAAAGAAAAACGGCCAATATAAAATAGCCGCTGCTTCTGAAGGTTTTGTTAAAGTAGACTCCGAATCTACCAGGATTGTTATGGATTCAGCCGAATGGCCGGAGGAAATAGACGTTCAAAGAGCGGAAGCTGCTAAAAAAAGGGCAGAGGAGCGGATTGAGTCTAAGGAAAGTCATGTTGACATAGCCAGGGCAAAAGCTGCTTTATGCAGGGCTACTAACAGGTTGAGTGTAGCAGGACGGTCATAATATAGGGACACAAGGGGACAGTTCCCCTGTGTCCTGTTTTATTTTAATATATTATAATATCAGGAGCCCCATCCTCGGGAGATGTATCGCTTTCAACAGTAACATGCATCTTTACGGGAAGGGCAACTATCATTTGATATGATTCACTTATCCATCCCATATCCCTGTGGATGCTCAAGGGCACTATATCTTCAGGCAACCTGTGGAGCATCACTTTTCCGTTTTTCATTTCAAATCGAGCTTTATATTCCTTTTCATTAACCCTAAACGGGACTTCCTTAAATTCCGATTCAGGAGTATTTATCAATGCAAAGCGGGCAATCTCTTCCCCGGCGACATTTACGACTACCTGTTTCGCCGAGTTTGCGTTTGTCAGTAACCTGGGTATTGCAAAAATACCGGTAATACTGCTTATTAAAATAAAAAGAATCAATACCTTATCCGCCTTAGTCATTATTTTAAACATATCTTCACCTTCTCCGAATGTGGCACGGGGACGTTTTGTTTGCCACATTTTATTCTTAGTATGACTTCATTTTTCCCAAAAACATCTGTTCAACCACTGTTCAATATATATTATACCTTATTTTAATTATTTTAAAAAGCATAAAAAGAGTGCCAATGCACAGAGTATGCTTGCTAGGTTAGGATATAAAAAGTAACCTGATTTTCGATATGGGTTGGACCATAGAAATGTGATATACTATTGTAGGAAAAGAAATAATTGGGAAAGGTTCATATGTACATAGAAGGGTGAAATAATTATGAATAATAAAAACAGTTTAAAACAAAATATGGTATATGAAGAACAGTTTAAATACGACAATTTGAACCCTATGCAAAAAGAAGCCGTACTCACTACAAAAGGCCCCGTTTTGGTATTGGCCGGAGCCGGTTCCGGAAAAACCCGGGTACTCACACATAGATTTGCCTATCTGGTAGAAGAAAAAGGGGTATCACCCTATAATATTCTGGCAATTACGTTTACAAACAAAGCTGCGAGAGAAATGAAAGAGAGGATAGAAAATTTACTGGGCGACTACTACAGGGGCTTATGGGTAAGTACTTTTCACTCCGCCTGTGTACGTATTTTGCGTATGGAAATAGACAAGCTCGGTTTCGAAAAAAATTTTGTTATTTATGACACTATGGATCAACAGGTTGTAATGAAAGAATGTTTAAGGGAACTGAATTTGGATGAAGAAACATTGCAACCAAGGGTAGTCCTAGGGGCGATAGGCAGGGCAAAGGATCAGCTGATTGCCCCGGACGATTATGAATCTGAATTTGGGGACGATTTCAGAAATAAGAGAATTTCAAAACTGTACAAGATGTATCAGGACAAGCTGAAGAGAAACAATGCTTTGGATTTTGNCGATCTGATTATGAAAACTGTTCGGCTTTTCCAGACCAATCCCATGGTTTTACGGTATTATCAAAACAAATTTGAGTATATACTGGTGGATGAGTTCCAAGATACCAACATGGCACAATATACCCTGGTAAGCTTATTAGCGAGGGAACATGGCAATCTTTGTGTTGTAGGGGATGATGATCAATCTATTTACGGCTGGAGGGGTGCGGATATAAGAAACATTTTGGGATTCGAGGGGGACTTTCCGGATGCCCGAGTTATCAAGTTAGAGCAAAACTACCGCTCGACTAGAAGCATTTTGGATGCTGCCAACATGGTGGTAGCAAACAATATAGATAGAAAGATTAAAAAACTTTGGACTGATAATCAAAATGGGGAAATAATACAGTACTATCAGGGAAACAATGAGTATGACGAAGCTGATTTTATAGCATCTACTATAGAAAAACTCAATTACAAGGAAAACAGACCTTATTCACAATTTGCGGTTTTATATCGTACTAACGCCCAGTCACGTGTAATAGAGGAAATGCTGATGAAAAATGGGATACCTTACAGGATTTACAGTGGTATTCGTTTTTATGATCGAAGGGAGATTAAAGATATCCTGGCCTATTTGCGGGCAATTGAAAATCCCGCAGATGACGTGAGCGTTAAACGGGTTATAAATGTCCCTAAGAGGGGGATAGGTGCCAAAAGTGTGGAGAGATTCGAAAGATATGCAGATGCAAATGGTGAAAGTTTCTTTACTGCCCTCCTGAATGTGGAAAAAATACAAGGCCAGTCCAGGGTGGAGATACAGACAAACAAATTTACGGATCTGGTAATGTTCTTGAGGGAAAGACGAAATGAAATGACAGTTACGGATATAGTAGAGAAAATATACGAAGAAAGCGGATATATAGACACATTACTCGAAGAAGATAAAATAGAGGCGGAAAGCAGGATTGAGAATTTAAAGGAATTCTTATCCCTAACGAAGGATTTTGACGAAAATGCGGAAGAAAAAACATTGGAGGGATTTTTGGCCAGGACATCTCTTGAAACCACCATGGATGAGGATGAAGATAACATAAATACAGTATCCTTGATGACATTCCATAGCGCCAAGGGGTTGGAATTTCCGATAGTGTTTATGTCGGGAATGGAAGAAGGTATATTTCCCTCATATATGTCGATTCAGGAAAACAATGAAGAGGAGGAAAGAAGATTATGTTATGTGGGAATTACCAGGGCCAAGGAAAAACTTTATATAAGCCATGCTATACAGAGGACATTATACGGAAGGACCAATAGAAATGATATTTCGAGGTTTGTGGGGGAAATTCCGGAAAAGCTCATTGATATAGATAGGCCCTACAACAGAAAAAAGGAAGTGAAGAAAATGCAAACTTCCCCACTATTCACCGGAGCCATGATGCACAGAGAGAAAGAGCCGAAGCAGGATTTTGATCCAAATCGGATAAAAGCCGGTACCAAGATTAAACATCCTGAATTTGGTGTAGGGACAGTGATATCTGTTGTTGAAAAAATTCTTACCATAGCCTTTCCGAATGCAGGTATCAAGAAAATTTCATCGGATTTCGTCAAGTTGGAGATTGTGAGGTGATTTCATTGGATGAAATGAGGAAACTGGTAGACAGGTTAAATGAATATGCCTACAAATATTATGTTTTGGACGACCCTGTGGTCAGCGACAAGGAATATGATGAGCTTTATGATAAATTATCCGCCCTGGAGGAACAGACCAATACCGTGCTTCCGGATTCCCCCACAATCAGGGTAGGAGGGGAAGTGCTCAAGGGATTTGTAACCCACGAACATCTGGCGCCATTATGGAGTTTGGACAAAGCTAAGACTTCTTCGGAGCTGATTTCATGGGACAACAGGGTAAAAAGATTACTTGGGGAGGGTGAATTGTCCATAGAATATGTCTTGGAATACAAATTTGATGGGCTGACATTGAATCTCACATACGATAATGGACATTTGGTACAGGCTGCCACCAGAGGTAATGGTGTGGTTGGGGAATCTATTCTGGAACAGGTAAAGACAATCAAATCTATACCCCTCATAATACCCTTCAAGGGCAAAATAGAGGTGCAAGGGGAAGGTTTGATGAAATTGTCTGTACTTGATGAATATAACAAGACAGCGGAGGAGCCCCTTAAAAACGCCAGGAATGCGGCAGCGGGTGCACTCAGAAATCTGGATACCAAGGTGACTGCAGGTCGGAAGCTCAGCGCATTTTTCTATAGTGTAGGTTATTACGAAGGGATAGAATTTGACACTCATATGGAGATGTTAGATTTCCTTAAGGAAAACAGATTTCCGGTCAGCAACTATATAAAGGTTTTCGACAATATTAACGACGTGACTGATGAAATAGAAAAAGTTAAAGAAAAGGGATTGAAGGATTTTGATTTTTTAGTCGACGGATTGGTAATTAAAGTCAACAATATAGAAGCCAGAAAGTTGTTAGGGCATACTCAGAAATTCCCGAGATGGGCGATAGCCTTTAAATTCGAGGCGGAAGAGGTTACAACAAGGCTAAAAGATGTGATTTGGCAGGTGGGCAGGACAGGAAAGTTAACGCCCCTGGCCATCTTGGAGCCGACAGACATTGCCGGCGCCACCGTCAGAAGGGCCACATTAAACAATTGGGATGACATTCAGCGAAAGGATGTAAAAATAGGCTGTAACGTTTGGCTCAGGAGATCCCATGATGTGATACCGGAAATAATAGGTGCTGTTACGGAACAATGTGAAAACATAGGGGACCCTAAAAACGCGGGGGCTGTAACAGATGTTCAAAAGCCTACACATTGTCCTGCATGTCACAGCGAACTGATAGAAGAGGGCGCCAATATATTTTGTCCCAATTCACTGTCTTGCAAGCCGCAACTGGTGTCGAGGATGGTACATTATGCAAGTCGGGATGCTATGGATATAGTGGGCTTTAATGAAAAAACCGCAGAACAGCTTTTTGAAGAGCTGGATCTTAGGGATATAGCGGATCTATATGAAATCGAGTATAATGATTTGATCAAATTACCCGGGTTTGGTGACAAGAAAACCCGAAATCTTCTGGAAGCCATTGAAAATAGCAAAAATCGCGGACTAAGTTCCTTCATATTTGCATTGGGAATCCCTAATGTAGGCAGAAAGACGGCAATGGACCTGGCAGAACATTATAAGTCTTTCCAGGCCTTGAGGGAGGCCAAATTTGAGGAACTTTTAACCATACCAGATATAGGGGAAATAATAGCGCAAGGTATAGTGGATTTTTTTAAGGATAAAGAAATCAGAAAAAGTATTGAAAGGTTGTTGAGCGAGGGAATCAATCCGGGGCATGAGGAAGAGGAAAAACAGGAAGGTCCTTTTTTAGGTAAAATTGTTGTTGTTACAGGGACCTTGGAGAATTATGGGCGCAGGGAAATCAGGGAGGTTCTCGAAAAATTGGGAGCCAAGGTAACCGACAGCGTCAGTAAAAATACGGACTATCTTTTAGTCGGGGAATCGCCGGGTTCTAAACTTGATAAGGCTGAAGAAATCATAAAATCCGGTGTGGACACCGATCTGAGGATTATCACGGAAGCGGAATTTGAGTCCATGGTGTGAAGGTAATATGGCAGGGTGGGGGGAAGATTTATGGCCGTGTTTGATAAAAAAGCAGATGATTATGATCGGTGGTATGAATCAAAATTAGGAAAATTTGTGGACAAGGTGGAAACTGAACTTGCATTTTCACTTTTTGAACCCGTTCCCGGAATGAAAATATTAGACATGGGTTGTGGCACAGGAAATTTCAGTATCAAATTAGCGGAAAAGGGCTGTAAGGTTTTTGGTATAGATATATCGGAAGAGATGCTCAAAAAGGCGCGTGAAAAGGCCCAAAAAAGGAATTTGGACATTGAATTTTATAACATGGATGTGTATAATATAAATTTTCCCGGCGAAAGTTTTGACGGAATTTTTTCAATGGCGGCTTTTGAATTTATTAAAGAGCCACAGAAGGCATATGATGAAATGTACAGGGTTTTAAAACGAAACGGGTATTTATTGATCGGCACAATCAACAGGAAAAGCAAATGGGGGGAATTCTATGTCTCAAGGTCATTAAGGAGGAATAGTATATTTAAACATGCGGATTTTAAATCTATGGGTGACCTGAAATCATTGAACAGCAAGGAAATAATAAATAGTGGAGAGTGCCTGTTTATTCCGCCCGATATGGAAGAAAACAATATAAACATGGAGTTTGAAAAGAAACTTTCGTATAGTGGAAGTGGGGGATTTATATGTGTTCTGTGGAAAAAGAGGAAATAATATCTTGTCAGATTGCCTATTTTCCTATTGATTCAGGGAAATACCTTGATGAAATCAAGGACAAGGCCGATAGGATATTTGATTTGATTAAAAGTATTCATGAACAAGCATTTTTGAAGAATTATGGTCATACTATGAATATTATGTTTTCTAATATTTGTGGATGTAAAAGATAACATAAAATTTTATCAAAAAGGGTCTAACGGAATTGAAAATATTTAAAAGGCTAAGTTATATAATTTGGGGGACCCTGTTGTCTATGGCATTATTGCTTACGTCTTTGGACGTTGTAGCCTTCAACCTGAACCATTATAAAAAATCATTTGTTAAATATGGTATTGCCGAAATGACGGGTATGAATGATGAAAATCTTGAATGCATAATTGAAGATGTCCTGAAATACCTGAAGGACGACAGAGAAGAATTAGATACAAGGGCTATTATCAAAGGCAAGGAAGAAGAAGTATTTGGAGACAGAGAAAGATTACATATGGTAGATGTCAAGAGACTGTTTGCCAGGGGTAAGGTTTTGCGTAATGTCAGTTTTATGTTGATTATAATAATGGCCTTATTTTTTGTTAAAAAAGATGGGCATTGGAAAGAGCTTGTCTCCAACGTATTGCTATATATATCCGCTATAAATATACTATTTTTGTTTATATTATTATTAATGAAGGTTAATTTTGATAAATATTTTACCTATTTTCATGTTATATTTTTTAACAATGATTTATGGGAATTAAACCCGAACACGGATATTCTCGTCCAAATGCTCCCGGAAAACTTTTTTTATGATACCGCAGTCAAGGCTGTTTTTTATTTTATGATTTCGTTAGTGGTTTTGGGTTTATCAGGTTTATGTTTTGTTAAAAAGTGTGATATACAATTAAATAACTATGTAAAAGATTATATCAAGGGGGATATGTCGATGCATAACATTGCTAAAATTACGTTTAGTGAGAAAGAAAAAAAGGAACTGGAACAATATAAAGAGGGCCTTTTAGGTTACTTGAAGGTACTGGACGAGTTTGATGGAAACTCGGCATATATAAAGATTGAAGGTGTTGAAAACGGCACTATAACAAAATTAGATACATTGCGTGACGATAAGGTGGAGGATTCACTGAGTCGGGAGGATATCTTTAAAAATGCACCCAAGATAAAGGACGGCTTCTTTGCAATATAGAATACTACAAATAGAATACTACAAACGGTGGTGAACAGAATTGGAGTTTTTTAACTTAACTATGCACCAAATAAAAGAAAAATTAGGNAAAAAAGATGTAAAGGCGACAGAAATACTTGATGATGTTCTAAAGAGGATTGATGATGTAGAAGATAAAATAGGGGCCCACATAACCCTGACCGAGGATATGGCATACAAGAAGGCTGAAGAAATAGATAAAAAAATAGAAAATAATCAGTCTATAGGGATTTTAGGCGGGATACCTATGTCAATCAAAGACAATATTTGTACGGAAGGTATCCTGACTACATGTGCATCCAAAATGTTGCAGGATTTTGTGCCACCATATAGTGCCGCCGTATATGAAAAGTTATTGACAGAGGATGCCGTCATGCTGGGTAAAAGCAACATGGACGAATTCGGCATGGGTTCGTCTACAGAGACGTCTTTCTATAAGAAAACAAAAAATCCCTGGAATATGAGCAAGGTGCCGGGAGGGTCCAGCGGGGGATCGGCGGCGGCCGTATCGGCAGGAGAGTGCTTTTTTGCTTTAGGGTCCGACACAGGCGGTTCAGTCAGGCAGCCCAGTGCTTTTTGTGGCGTTGTGGGATTAAAACCTACATATGGATTGGTTTCGAGATATGGCCTCATTGCTGTGGCAAATTCACTTGATCAAATAGGCCCGATTACAAAAGACGTAAAAGATTGTGCCCTGGTTTTAAATATTATTGCGGGCCATGACCCTAAGGACGCAACATCCGATAAAAGAAAAAGGATTGATTATTTACAAGGGTTGGACGACGGTATAGATGGTCTTAAAATCGGCATAGCCGAACAATATTTTGATGAGGAACTAAGCGAACCCGTTGAAAATGCGTTATTAGAAGCAATAGGGGTATTTAAAGATTTGGGTGCCACCTGTAAAATGGTGTCTCTGCCTCATACAAAATATGCTATGGCTGTTTATTATATAATTTCCCAGTCGGAAATCAGTACTAACCTATCCAGATTTGACGGTGTCAAATACGGTCATAGAACTTCAGATTATAAAAATATAGATGAATTGATTTCGAACACAAGGGGTGAGGGCTTCGGTGACGAAGTTAAGAGAAGAATCATAATGGGGACATATTGGCTAAATGGTGACAATTATAAAAAATATTATGAAAAGGCCAATGAAATCAGGAAGTTTATCAAGCAGGACTTCAATAACATATTTTCCGAATGTGATGTTTTGCTTGCGCCCGTAACTGCCACAACCGCATTTGATCTGGGCCTGGGCTGTAATATACCATCGGAGAAATATAAGGTAGACAGATATACTGTGCCCGCTAATTTGGCCGGAATCCCTGCGATATCTATTCCCTGCGGTTTCCACGATGGATTGCCCATAGGCATGCAATTGATGGGAAGAAAATTCGATGAGGGCACATTGCTGAAAACAGCCAAAGCTTTCGAAGGGAGCACCGATTTTAACAGCAGACCGAAATTATAGGAGAGGGGGAAAATATATGAAAACTGTTATCGGATTAGAAATTCATGTTGGGCTCTTGACAAAGTCTAAGATGTTTTGCAGCTGCAGTACAGACCTCGGCAATATTCAAAACAGTCAATGTTGTCCTGTTTGTCTCGGTATGCCCGGTGTACTCCCGTCCCTCAATAAAAAGGTAATATATTATGGAATTATGGCAGGACTTGCCCTGAATTGTAATATCAACAAGAGGAGTAAAATGGTTCGCAAAAATTACTTCTGTCCGGAGCTGGTAAAGGGTTATCAAATTACCCAATATGATGAACCACTATGTTCCGGGGGATTCCTGGAAATTGGCCGGGGGGATACTATAAAAAAAATCGGCATAAACAGAATTCATATAGAAGAAGATACAGGGGAATCCATACATGCCTACGAAGACGAGACATTGCTCGATTATAATCGTAGCGGGGCACCACTGATTGAAATAATAACGGAACCCCATTTAAACAGCGGGGAGGAAACCAGAGAATTTTTGGAGACTTTGAAGGACATTTTAAAATGTATCGGAGTATCGGATGTGAAAACAGGGGAAGGCTCCTTCTGTTTTGATGTCAATATAAATGTTGTGGATACGGGCAGAAATATTTCCACCGATATAACAAAGCTGAAGAATCTTAATTCGTTTAAATCTGTAACCAAGGCCATAGAGTTTGAAGAAAACAGGCACAGACAGCTTATTGAGCAAAACAAAGATACCTGTAGGGGAACGAGACACCGGGATGATGTGGAAAACAGGACCCGAATTATGGGGGCTGAAGCCGTAACGGATGAATACAGATATTTTCCGGAAACGGATATAATGTCTATTGTGCTCAGTGACGAAGAAATAAATGAAATAAAAAAATCCCTAACAGGCCTTTTGCCTTACATTGGCGGCTCTTAGGGGCAGTAGTATTGTTTTAGTATATTATTAAACAATTTGTATAACATAATAAATAGAAAAATATCAGGGTTTAAAATCAGAAGTTAACCCTCTTTTTATTTGGTCTTCTTTTTTGTTTTTAAAATATACGCAATCCTCTTTTTGGGGGTTTGATACAGAGGTTACATGGGTCAGAGTACATTTGCCTTCTTTTTGATATAAACAGGGATTGATGCATCGGATCATAGTTACGGAAATCACCTCCTGGTATATATTTTGTGTAGAATAAATCTTAAAATGTTATGTAATTATTGTTAAGAAGGAGAAAAATGATGTTTTTTGAAGACTATTTTAAAACCGGCAGGGTTTACCATGTTGCACCTGTCAACGACCTGGGGAAAATATTGTCGGATGGGATCAAATACGATGACAAAGTAACCTACGAATACAAATATTATACATTTCATTGCTTTATAGACAGCCTGAAACCTGCATATATTCCTTCCTGGGTGGAGAGAAAGAGGTCTATATTTGCAACAAAAAATTATCGCAGAGAACCGAATTTCTCTTCACACAGTGTGGTAACGGCGTTGAGGGTAGAACCGTCCAGATGTTGGATTGCCAATGAAAACAGGGCGAATCAGATATATGAACCTTTTATTTTGCAGGAGGTTGATCCCCTTAAGGAGGCCGGGGAATACATGAAAACAGAAGGCAAAAAAATGGTAGAAGAATACTGGCGGACCTCATTAAGTTTTGAAGAGAACCTGGAAAAAAGGGTGGATTTAAAGGAGGGCTATGATGCGGAAGTATTGATATTCCACGATATTAAGCCTAAAAATATAGAGATACTGTATATAGTTTCGGATCATAGGGTAATGGGATTTGATGAATGGAAAGAAACATTTTGTAAAAAAAGATAGAATATTCTATGGTATAATATTTCTATGTATGCGAGGAAGAAGGTCAGGAGGTAACAACGTGGAAATAGGAAAAGTACCCATAGAAGTACTCAGGGAAATAATTTTTTCTAACATAAAGCATAGGCGCCCCGAGGTATTGGTTAGACCAAACATAGGGGAAGACTGTGCAGTAATAGATTTCGGTGAATATGTCTGTGTAATGAGTACGGACCCAATTACCGGAGCCATCAAGGATATCGGCAGTTTGGCAGTGCATATTTCTTGCAATGATATAGCATCCAGCGGTGTGGAGCCCTTGGGAATAATGTTGACCGCCATGGCACCACCGGGTACAACCAAAGAGGATTTGAATTACGTCATGATGGAAGCGAACAAGGCTGCCGCCTCTATTAATGTGGAGATAATCGGGGGGCACACGGAAATCACCGATAGTGTTAACAGGATGATAATCAGTGCAACAGCAATGGGGAAACAGCTCAAAGACAAATTGGTCCTTACTGAAGGTGCTGAAATTGGGGATGTTGTTTTTATGACTAAACATGCGGGACTGGAGGGTGCGTCCATAATAGCCAGGGATTTGGAAAATCAACTGAGAGGTAAAATTGATTATAGTACAATCAAAACCGCACAAAATTTTATTGAGGATATAAGTGTGGTTAGGGAAGGTGTGCTGGCCGGCAAAATAGGTGTTAACAGTATGCATGATGTTACCGAGGGAGGTATCTTGGGTGCTTTATGGGAATTGGCCGAAGCATCGGATAAAGGCGTGGAGGTATACGAAGATAATATAAAAATAAGGCAAGAAACCGTCGAAATATGCCGGGCGCTTTCTATCGATCCCATGAAATTGATTTCCAGCGGTGTTATGATAATGTCGGTTTCTGAAGATAAAAAGAATCAGTTGATGGAAGCTTTCAACAAGGAGAACATGGAATTAACTGCAATTGGGAAAATAACAAGCGGAGAACGCGTGATTATAAAGGAAGGAGAAAGGCGAGAATTATTGCCCCCGGACGTGGACGAATTGTATAAGGCCCTTGAGCGATAGTCCAACCATTGTTCAACTATTGTTCTACAATTATTACATATTAATTACAAATTCCCGGATTCGTTGACATGGGATTTTGGACAATAGTATAATTACAATGATGGGATAATTAGACGTAATAAGCACAATATGACAAAACAGAGAACTTTTTTAGATCTGTGTTATAGAATTGCATAATGTGCCGGCGAAGATGGGAAAACGGCTATATCAAAAAAAGGGGGCAACCAACTGATGAAGAGATTAATTTCAAGTATATTGGTGCTGATAATTTTTATCCTTTCCTTTACAGTTGCTTTTGCAGACGAGCCTTTAAATAAGGTCTTATTAAAGGAAGATGGGAAAGGCAGAAATTATCAGGTGGTAAATCTTAAGATAGATGGCAAAACGGTAAAATCCGAAGATGTGCCTCCTATAATTTATCCGTTAGACGGTAAGGGGAGAACCTTGGTGCCGTTGAGAATGATTACAGAACATTTGGAAGACAAGCTAAATGCGAAAATTGAATGGGATGGAGCTAAGCGGGAGGTAAAGATTAAAACAAGAGAAAAAGAGATCACTTTGAAAATTGATAGCCCCGACGCCATAATAGACGGTGTCAAAAAGCGACTTCCTGATAATGTGCCCACAAAATTACTGGCAATGGGGAATAACGGCAGGGCTATGGTGCCGATCCGCTTTTTTGCGGAGGAATTCGGTATTGATATAGATTGGGATTCTGTAAGTGTAACCGCTTTGTTGAAAACCCCAAAAGGGCTGGGTGGAAAACCGGAAAAACAACCGAGGCCGGAAGAACTGGGGGAGGAATCAGATAGACAGCCCAATCCCGGGCCGGATAGCCCGCAGGGGGATACTGATATTATGGAGGTTACGGATATCAGGGTAAAAACGGACGGCACAGTGCCGCAGATCCGCATTAAAATGCGGGGCCGGACAGATTATAACAAGTTTAAGTTGATGGAACCCGAGAGGCTGGTAATCGATTTAAACAATACCAAGTTTAATTTGAGGGATAAAAACCGACTTGAAGTAAACGGCACTCTGGATATTAAAACCGATAACAAGGCTGTAAAGAGGGTCAGGGTGTCGCAATTTCAGAGACCAACCGGGGAAAAACCCGATGATCCGTTTATAACCAGAATTGTTATAGAATTAGGAAGCTTGGCTGATTATGAAGTGACCTTTGATGATAAAACCGGAGAATTTATAATAGATTTTGTAAACTATATATATAACATAAAAAAGGAGACCATAAATCTTAAGGAAATCATAATAATAGAGGGCGATATGATCGATGACTACGATATAATCTATTTGGATGACCCGGCACGCATAGCGGTGGATATTAAGGGTGCGGTGTTGCACAATAAATTCATAAACAGAACGATAAATGTGGATAGCGAGATTGTAAAATCCATCAGGACTTGCCAGCACACCCTGGAAGATAAAATGCCGGGTGAAAAGGTTGCAAGAGTGGTAATAGATCTTTATGAAGATATAGAAGGCGAGGAAATCCCCGTAAAGGTAAAAAATAATAAACTGGAAGTACATATGGAGGGGGAACCCTTTAGGGCGATACAGTATGAAGAGACAGGTTGGACAACCTCAAAATTTATACTCAAGGGGTCAGAGGTCACCAGGTATGACATAGAGTATCAGTCAGCACCGGGAACAATTGATATAACTGTTCCCAAAGCAGACATAGATTTAGAATTAATGAATCTTGATGTCAATGATCATATTATAAAGACAATCAGCATAAGTGAAGAAGGAGACAATTATAACGTTCAATTGAAACTACAGGAAGCTGTGGAGTATAAACTGCTTTCACCTGAACGGGGACGGGAATTAATATTAGAACTCAACAACAAGGATGCCAAATATAGGGAAATACTCATTATTGTAGATCCCGGGCACGGTGGTTCTGATCCCGGCACCATTTCCCCCATTCGCGGTATAAGGGAATCGGAGGTAGCATTGGATATATCGTTGAAACTGAATCGGTTGTTGACGGAGACAGGTTTCAGAACCTATATGACTCGTACGGACGATTTAAACAAGGACTTTAAACTGAGTCTGCAGGATCGTGTGGAGATTGCAAATGTGTTAAAAGCGGATTTATTTGTCAGTGTTCATGTGAACTCATTTACGAGTAATTCCATCAGCGGAATAGAAACTTTTTATTCTTCAAGAGATACAGAGGGTAAGGAACTTGCCCGAATAATTCAGTCCACATTGGTAGATAATTTGAAAATGATAGATAGGGGCGCAAAACCTGCAAATTATTATGTTCTTGAACATACGATTATGCCGGCGGTTCTGGTTGAAACAGGATTTTTATCAAATTCATCGGATGAAGCAAAACTCGCGACAAATGAGTACAGGGAAGAGGTTGCAGAATTAACATTCAAGGCTATTATGGAATATCTTGAAACTACAAGGTAAGTGGGAGGAGCAAATATTGTAGGGGCGACCTTCGGTCGCCCACATATTGGCAATGTGACGCTGTGGGGCAGGCTTGTGTGTCTGCCCTGTTAATATGTATAAATATATATTATAATTATTAAAAGCAGGTTTCTAGGAGGGGAAATATGGAAGCTATTTTAGGTTATCTGCTAATTTTTTTTGCAAGATTAGCCGATGTAAGTCTGGCAACCTTTCGTATGATCATGGTGATACGTGGGAAACGTATAATTGCCGCATGTATTGGATTTGTGGAAGCAACCATTTACATATTAGCTGTAGGCAAGGTGCTCAGTGCAATGAACAACCCGTTGAATATCCTTGCATACGCACTGGGTTTTGCTACAGGCAACTATGTAGGCATTTTCCTGGAAGAAAAAATGGCACTGGGTAGTATCATCGTGCAGGTAATATTAGAACACGAGGTTACGGAGTTAGTTGAAAAGCTGAGGGACAACGGTTTCGGGGTAACGGTAGTGGAAGGCTGTGGGAAAGAGGGTATAAGGCACCTTCTGAATGTAACTCTTCAGAGAAAAAATTTGTCCAAACTATATAACGTTATAGACAATCATGATAAAAATGCCTTTGTTACGGTAACCGATGCAAGGGCCATCCGTGGAGGATATTTTTCGAGCATAAAGAAATAATGAATAGTGAACAGTTCTCCATAATATAATTTATATAGAACCCTTTTGGCTAAGGTATAAAGGAATTATATGATTGGAGGATGGTATGTATGAAACCTTTGAAGAAGCTCATCATTTTATCTATAGTACTCTTATTAATTTTATTGACCGGATGCGGAATTTCTGGAAGGAGTAAGGATAAGGACGTCAGCCTGATAATGGACACGGGAGTGTTAGAGGACGACGAGTTAAGGGAAATGATTCTTTATTATAGGGATAACAGGGGATTCATCATTCCCGTTATGCGGAGAGTACCCCAGGAAGAAGGAATTGGAAAAACTGCTATAAATTTGTTGATAGACGAACCGGGTCTCAGAGAAGATCTGGCGTTGGTGGGGCTATTGCCGGTTTTGCCTGCGGGGACGGAAATAATCGGTATGTCTATAAACGAAGGACTGGCCAAAGTAAATTTTAACGAAAATCTGTTGTCCTATGAAACTGAAATCGATGAAAAGGCTATTATTCAATCTCTTGTGTACACGCTGACAGAATTCGAAACGATAGATAAGGTTGAATTACTTGTTGACGGGAAAAAGATAAAAAAATTTCCCCACGGAACAAAAGTTAAGGATCCGTTACGGAGGGAAAATATAAATTTAACTATACAATTACAGGGCGAAGAGATACCTGTTACAGTATATTATAAAGGCACAACCAATGGAAGAGATTCGTTTTTTGTTCCCGTAACAAAAGGAGCCAATACATTAAAGGCTGATATAAAAAGTGTTTTGGCGGCACTGGTTGAAGGGGCACCGGAAAGTACGGGATTGTATAGTGAACTGCCCGCAGGTGTGGTATTGAATAATGTATATGTAAAAGACGGGGTTGCGTATATTGATTTCAGTGAAGAAATCAAGAATATGCCGGTTAGCAAAGCACATCAACAATCAATGATATATGAATTGGGTTTCACCTTAAGGGAGATAGAACCCTCAATTTCCCAGGTTCGCATTTTGTCTAACGGTAGGGAAATAGAACTGAATCCCGAGGTGAGCTTGAACCTGCCGACACATTCGAACGTACATTGAATGAAAGGGTCCCACATTTTGTCATCCTATGTTGGTAGGAGCGACCTTCAGTCGCCTACACATCAACAACGAAATATTGCAGGGGCGACCTTCAGTCGCCCATATATCGACAACAAGATATTGTAAGGGCGACCTTTGGTCGCCTGCACATCGGCAACACAATGCTGTGGGGCGGACCCAATGCCGGAGGAGGATAACTTTGGGAGATAACATAAATAAAAACCTTGGACAAGCTGTGATTGCAACGGAGAATAAACATAAATTAGAAGAAATAGGGGCAATTTTGAAAGACTTCAATTTGGAGGTTCTATCGATAAAGGATGTGGGGTTGGAAGGGTTGGAAGTAACAGAAGATGGCAGTACATTTGAGGAAAATGCCCTTATCAAAGCAAAAGCGGTTATGAAAAAGACAGGGAAATTGTCAATAGCAGATGATTCGGGTTTGGAGGTTGATGTATTGAACAATCAACCCGGGATATATTCAGCTAGATTTGCGGGTGAGAACGCAACGGATGATGAAAATAATGAAAAGTTGCTTAAATTACTTGAGGGTGTTCCTTTGCATAACAGAACAGCACGGTTTGTCTGTTGCATAGCGACCGTATTTCCAAACGGAGATACCATCACTGTGAGGGGTGAGTGTCCCGGTATAATCGGCCTTGAACCGAGGGGGAAGGGTGGATTCGGATACGATTCTCTGTTTATAGCGGAGGGGTATAATAAAACCTTTGCTGAAATAGGAGAAAAAGAAAAAAATGAAATCAGCCACCGCGCTGTGGCCCTGGAAAAGCTCAAAAAAAGACTGAAGATGAAATTTGTAAATTAAACGGTTTTAGGGATTGATGATGCTGTAATAATGGGTTATAATGATACCAGTACAAAAAACAAATTAAATGTCTCCGAGTCGGTAGAGCCTAAAATATTCATATATTATGGCTGCCGACCGATAGGGTGTTGTTGGAAACTGCAATGCCTCCCGGTGTGGAAAGGAGTAATATATAAGAAACAAGCCTTGTAGACTTGTGTATTTATGCCTTTTCCACGAAAGGCGTTTTTGTTTTTGGTGCTCGTATCATATTTTGTTATAAAAATATATTTAAGGAGAGATGAAGCGTATGAGAAACAGGTTCAGTAAATTGTCTGTAATTGTTTTATTGTTGTTATCCGTTCTTATTGTTGCCTGTGGCAAGAAGCCACCGGAAACACCACCTGCAGGTGATGACAAATCAGGACAACAGGCCAAAGGTGAAATATTGCTCTCTACTACAACAAGTACAGACGACAGCGGACTTTTAGGTTTTATTTTACCGGAATTTACAAAGGACACCGGGTATGATGTAAAGGTGGTTGCCGTGGGAACCGGCCAAGCCCTGCAAATGGGTAAAGACGGAGATGCGGATGTATTACTGGTTCATGCCAAGGCTTCCGAGGAGGAATTTGTTGCGGAAGGGCATGGGGTTGAAAGATTTGATGTAATGTATAATGATTTCGTTTTACTTGGACCTAAGGACGATCCGCTGAAATTGAAAGAAAAAGCAGGATCGGATATAGTTAAGGCTTTAGCCATGATCAGTGAATCAGGCAAAACATTTGTGTCCAGGGCGGATGACTCCGGAACTCATAAAACTGAGCTCAAACTCTGGGGGGAAGCTGATATTGAACCGAAGGGCGATTGGTATGTAGAAGCAGGTCAAGGTATGGGTGCTGTTAACCAGATGACTGACGAACTTCAAGGATATACAATATCCGACAGAGCCACGTATTTATCCATGATAGACAGTTTAGAGCTTGATATAGTTGTGGAGGGCGACACAAAACTATTTAATCAATACGGTGTAATCGCCGTAGATCCGAAAAAAAATGATAAAATCAATGCTGAAGGTGCCCAAGCTTTTGTGGATTGGATGATTTCAGACAAAGCCCAAAATCTCATCAAGGAATTTGGAAAAGACAAATATGGACAATCATTGTTTATACCTAATGCCAAGAAATAATGCCGGCCTGATAAAATATCCGTTTTTAAAAGGGGCTATCCTTAGGCGGTAGCCCCGTCTTTATGTCATCTTTAACATCTTGTACTTTGGCCGAATTTTTCACCGACCTATTGACATAGCAAGGGTCATATATTAAAATCAATAGTTGTCGGCATATTAATTTTATCAGCATGGAAAGTCGGCAATGTTCAATTTTTGAACGTTATGTGCGCCCTTAGTTCAATGGATAGAGCGTCTGACTTCGGATCAGAATGTTGAGGGTTCGAATCCTTCAGGGCGCACCAAACATTATAATCATTATAACCATATGTACGCATTTACGGAATGTTATATAAAACGGGACAAAAACCAGGGGAAGGGGTAAATTTAAATGATAGAAAAAATTTACAACATGACGGACAGCAATGAGAAAACAGTTGAAATGCTCATATCGGACGAAAATGTACATTACCTGCATATGATTTTCAATAAGGGAGAAGGACTCCCTGAGCATTTTTCAAATTCCAACGTTTATATGACTGTACTCAAAGGAACATTATCCATAGGTTTAGGTGAACAGGAAGTGCACGAATATACAAAGGGAACCGTGTTAAAAATACCCTTTAAAACCAAAATGAATGTTGTCGGAAATAGACATGATGAAATTTTGGAATTAACTGTTGTAAAAGCGCCGGCCCCGGCACAATCATCGGTAAAAAAATAAAAAACATACAAATTAAAAGGAGACAGATTAATTCCTCTCCTTTTAATTTGTTTATGGACTTATATGGCTTAAAAAATAGTAAACATACAATTCTAATTATTATTTGTAAAAGCGGTCGATATTGTTTCTGATTTTTGAAGTATATTTATTATCACATATGCTATAAAAGCATCCACGGCGTGATGGAGTACAGTTCCGACTCCGGTGATTACAAGCAGATTATGCAGATCAAAATCCACAAACGGAATTATCACAAGCATTTCAAGCAACCCGTGTATAGGTGCCGTAATGGTTGCAACCTTTCCAAAAGACATACCTCTTTTAATGAGTACGGCTCCCACTACCCCGACGATTATATGCATGGCAGCCCTGGCTCCTACTATAGGCCCGAGGGTTAAGAAAAATCCCAAGGCGGATCCAAGCCCTGCCATAATAGCAGCCTCGGGGCCCAGCAACATAGCAATGAACATAGGTACATGAGAGCCCAGTGTTGCCGAAAACGGCGGAACCATTACTTTAAAAAATACAGCGAAAGGAATAACAATTGCAAGGGATGTAAGTAAAGCAGCTATGGTTAATCTTTTAGTGTTCATAATTAACGCCTCCAATATGAATTTATACTATCATAACAGGTGTATATACACTTGTCAATATTAATTATTTTATCAAGTAAAGATATGTTGCACCTTCAAAAAACATTCCATGCCCAACTGTATTCATATTCCCCCTTACTGTGGGGATTTATACGGCAAATAAATATGTAAAACCGGATAATATAAAATTATATGTCGTACGATAGGGAACAATGTGGTTAAATAAAATTGGGATTTTTTATATAAATGGCTAAAGGAGGAACACCGGCTATGGCGCATATTATAGAAGGGATAAGGGACGCCATCAATTTATTGTTATCCTTTGATAAAGAAATATACGGTATCATCGGGTTGTCGCTTTATGTATCCCTGGCATCTACCCTAATTTCCGGCATAGTAGCCATTCCAATCGGGATAGTATTGGGAATAAAATCGTTTCCCGTTAAAAAAGCTGTAATCCGCCTTTTATACACTATGATGAGTTTACCACCGGTAATAGTCGGACTGGTTGTGTTTCTGTTTATATCCAGGAACGGTCTATTGGGTAATTTACGCATTGTTTATACTCCAACAGCAATAATAGTGGCCCAAGTCCTGCTGGTAACACCCATCATTATGGGTACTGTCTATGCAGGGGCAAGGGAAAGAGGGGAAGAGATACAAAATGTAGCCTATACATTGGGGGCAAATAGGGCACAGGCACTTATCTTATTGATTAAGGAACTCAGGGTTAACATTTTTTCGGCGATTGTTACGGGATATGGTAGGGCAATATCGGAGGTTGGTGCTGTAATGGTTGTAGGGGGCAATATAAAAGGGCACACAAGGGTTATGACCACCGTAATTGCAATGCTAAAAAATATGGGGCAATACGGAATGGCCATTGCTATAGGGATAATCTTATTATTGATATCTTTTATTATTAACTCCATATTATATAAATTACAGCAGGGGGATTAGCATGGACNTACAGATTACAAATTTGCAAAAATATTATTCAGGGAGATGCGTCCTGAATATAGAAAACCAAAGGATAAAAAAGGGCAGCTTTTTAGGCATAATAGGACCTAACGGTGCCGGAAAAAGCACGTTGGTAAAAATAATTGCGGGGTTGGTAGAAGCCGGTAACGGCACTGTCAGTTATAACGGTAGCGGGCTTAACACAGCTGTACAACAGAATATGACACTGGTATTTCAAAGACCGTATTTACTTAGAACCACCGTATTCAACAACATAGCCTACCCACTAGTTGTGAGAAAGGTAAAAAGACAGGAGATATCGGACAGGGTCAACAGTGTCATGGAATCGCTGGACATCAGGTCTTTGAAGGATCAAAAAGCGTGGACGTTGTCCGGGGGCGAAACACAAAAAGTAGCCCTTGCCAGGGCGATTGTAATCAACCCTTCCTTATTATTGTTAGATGAACCGACAGCCAATATCGATCCCGGTTCCATTTTGGTCATGGAGGAAAATATAAAAAAATTCCATGAACAGGGCAATTCTACGGTAATTGTAGTTACCCATAATCTGCAGCAGGGCAAGAGGCTCTGTGATGATATAGCCTTTATGCACAAAGGTGAAATCATAGAAAGCGGCAGTGCGGATGACGTTTTCAATCATCCTAAAAATATTTTAACCGAAAAATTTATTGCAGGTGAAATATTGATATGATGTCCTTTATATACTGGTAGTGCCTTTTTGACTTGCGATTTCTATAACCTTTCCTATTTTAGACATAATGTACTCATATCCCCCTTCATCATGGGGGATTGTGCAATCAGAGCAGTCCTTTATACCCTTGTCTGTGTACGTAAAATTACCGCCGCATTTATCCTTTAACACATAGAGTGGACAGAAGCAAAACAGACAATTAAATTTATGCGGTTCATTTGTTTTATGACAGGGAAAAAATTCACATTTTCTATTCTGTACAAATTTATAATTTTCACTTTTGTTTTTGTCGGCCAAAAATATCACCCCGTTATATAAGTGCTGTTTCATTTAATATAACATTGTTGCACAAATATTGCTAAATTATTTATGTCGTCCCCATGTTATTTTTACGAAAACCCTTTATTTTGTCATTGCTATGAGAACACTATACTTTTGTCAGCAAAAACGGACAGAATAATTTGGCTTACGAGCTATCTGACACCAGACTTAAACAAGGATTGACAATATAGGAGCATATATAATATTATAGACAATAAGATAAAAAGGAGCTGATCAGGTGATAATACTTGACCGCTATGAAGGTGATTATGCAGTTATAGAGGTGGATAATCAAATCATAAATATAGATAGGGATTTGTTGGAAGAAGGCCTGAAGGAAGGGGATGTGCTTGTTTTTAAACAGGGACGGTACTATAAGGACGAGGAAACTACAAAAGCAAGGAAAAAGTATATGGCCGACAGGTTTAGCAAGCTTTGGAAGGAATGATGAAAATTATCACCAACTGTGAGTAGAATCACAGTTATTTTTTTAAAATCGGCATATGATGGATACTAAAGGATGCATTTTGGGGGGCAGGACAGAAATGAGGAATCTGGTATACCTAGGTTTAGATGTAGGATCCACAACTGTTAAACTGGTAATTTTAAATAGAAATTATAAAATCATATATAGTCGGTACGAAAGGCATTTTGCTGATATTAAAAAAACAATACAACAACTTATAAACGATGCCTATGATAATTTTAAAGACAAAAGCGTAATGGTAATGACAACGGGTTCCGGCGGGTTGGCTGTATCAAAATGGCTCGATATTTCCTTTATACAAGAAGTAATATCCAGCACAAAGGCCATAGAAAAATATTTTCCGCGAACCGATGTTGCGATAGAACTGGGAGGGGAAGATGCCAAGATAACATATCTATCGGGGGCGATAGAACAGAGAATGAACGGGACATGTGCAGGGGGCACAGGTGCGTTCATAGACCAAATGGCAGCCTTGATGGAAATCGATGCCGAAGGGCTGAATGAACTGGCAAAACAACATACCACAATATATCCTATCGCTTCGAGGTGCGGTGTTTTTGCCAAAACAGATGTGCAGCCCCTGTTAAATGAGGGGGCAGCAAGGGAAGATATTGCGGCTTCAATACTTCAAGCGGTCGTAAACCAGACCATAGGGGGACTGGCTTGCGGCAAACCTATTAAAGGCAACGTAGCCTTTTTGGGAGGGCCTTTGTATTTTTTAT
>JGI24707J26582_10000498_pt1 | contig 29949 bp, 27 predicted proteins | sample BioPla1DNA1_FD_26582 | JGI IMG/M metagenome (IMG submission 26582)
GGAGTTTGTTTGACTAGGAGATCCTGGATCGTATTGGCACTGGCAGTCATCGTGGTAGGGGTTCTATTGGGCGCAACAGCTTCGGCGCAGGAGCTGCAGACGGTAAGGTTGTCTGAAGTAGTGCGGTCTGTTTTCTATTCACCTCAGTACGTCGCTCTTGAACTAGGATTCTTTAGGGACGAAGGGCTTGAAATTGATCTCAGCACAGCGTGGGGCGCTGATAAAGGGGCGGCAGCCTTGATTTCCGGTGCGGTTGATGTGGGTTTTTTTGGGCCTGAGGCCACAGTGTACATTTACGCTCAAGGAGCGGAAGATCATCTGGTGGGTTTTGCCCAACTGACTGCTCGGGACGGTTCCTGGTTCTTGACCCGTGATGTGGCTGAGGAATTTGAGTGGGATAATGTGCGAGGCAAGACAATTGTGGGTGCACGGATTGGCGGNGTGCCCCAGATGTGTCTGGAGTGGGTGTTGAAAAAGCACGGTATCGAACCCTTTGATGATGTGGAGATCATCACTAGCTTAGCCTTTGAAGCGGCGGTAGGCGCCTTTGAAGCAGGTTTAGGCGACTACATTGCCCAGTTTGAGCCTGCCCTTAGCGAAATTGAGGCTCGGGGTAGGGGAAAAATTGTTGCTTCCATCGGGGCGGAAGCGGGCCCCCTGACCTACACCGTCTACCATGCTCGCAAGAGTGAGTTGGAAAAGAACCCGGACCTGTTCATCCGCTTCACCCGGGCAATTCACAAGGGGCAGCTCTGGGTTCAAAACCACAGTGCTCGGGAAGTAGCAGAAGTGATTGCAGAGTTCTTCCCCCTGGTTGACCTGGATATCCTCGCCAAGAGCATCGGCCTGTACCAATCCATCGATGCTTGGCACCCCAATCCGGTACCATCAGAAGAACATTTTCTCCATCTGCAGGAAATCATGATTGAAGCGGGCGAGCTCGAGGATTACGTGCCCTTCTCAGTCTTGATGGAAACTAAGATCGCCGAGGCTGCGATGGCAGAAGTTGAGTAGAAGGGGCCCCGTGGAGGGGCTTCTTCATAAGGAAGGGGAGGGCCATGGCCTATTTGCAGTTTCGAAATGTGAGTCTTAATTACCATACGCTGAACGGGGAAGTGGAGGCACTCAAGGACATTAACCTCAGCATTGCCAAAGAAGAGTTTGTGAGCGTGGTAGGTCCCAGTGGCTGCGGTAAGACTACCCTTTTGTCGCTTGTGAGTGGGCTGATAAACTGCACCAAAGGGGAAGTTTTGCTCGATGGTGTGCCCGTTACAGGTACGAATAAAAGGGTGGGCTACATGCTGCAGCAGGACTATCTCTTTGAATGGCGCACCGTTTTGGACAATGCCCTCCTTGGATTGGAGATCCAAAGGGCCAAAACCCCCGAGGCGGTGGAGGAAGTACGGGGTATGCTCAAGGCGTACGGACTGGGAGGATTTGAAGACTACTACCCATCCCAACTGAGCGGTGGGATGCGCCAGAGGGTAGCCCTAATCAGGACGCTGGCCACAAAACCGGATGTGCTTCTCCTGGATGAACCGTTCTCCGCCTTGGACTACCAGAACCGCCTGTCTGTGGGGGAAGAGGTGGCCCGTATTTTACGGGAGCGGCGCAAGACGGTTGTGATGGTAACCCATGACATCCCGGAAGCGGTGAGTATGTCTAATCGGGTAATTGTTCTCACCCCTAGGCCCGGCAGGGTACGCAGCATACACAAAATTGATTTGCAGGACCTTGGGCTTACGCCCCTCCAGACCCGGGAGCATCCCTCGTTTCGTGAGTATTTCACCGCCATTTGGAAGGAGATAAATATCCATGACTAGCAATGCCTTTTCTCCAGAACACCTGGAGTACCTACGCCGGCGCAGGCTGCGCCAAATCTGCATTAGGGGCAGCCAGGTACTTTTGTTAGTGGGGCTCTTTCTCCTGTGGGAACTGGCCGCCCGTTTGGGTTGGATCAACGCCTTCATTTTCTCCCAGCCCACCAAGGTTTGGAGTGCCATCGTCCGTTTAGCTTCCCGCGGTGAACTGTGGCGTCACCTTGGTTGGACGGTAGGGGAGACAGTGATTGGTTTTACGACGGGAACGATTGCTGGGATTCTCTTAGCCATTCTTCTCTGGTGGTCCCCTTTCCTCAGTAGGGTGATGGATCCCTACATCGTTGTGCTCAACAGCATTCCCAAAGTGGCCTTGGGTCCAATTTTCGTTGTCTGGCTGGGCACAACCATCACCGCCGTTGTGGCCATGGCTATTGCCGTATCAGTTATTGTTGCGGTCATGATGATGCACACGGGTTTTCAGGAGGTGGATGAAAACCAGGTCAAGCTGGTCCAGACTTTTGGAGCGAGTAAAGGCCAGGTATTACGGAAGGTGATTATTCCCGCCAGTCTGCCTACTATGATTGCAGCCTTGAAGGTGAATGTGGGGCTTTCCTTGGTTGGTACGATTGTAGGTGAGTTCTTGGCCTCCAAGGCGGGTCTGGGTTACTTGATCATTTACGGTGGCCAGGTGTTCAATATGTCTTTGGTGATGGGGAGTGTGATTCTCCTCTCAATTGTTTCAGTCATTTTATACTATGCCGTGACTTTATTAGAAGATAGGGTTACCAGGGGCAGGAGGTAGAATAAGGAAGGGTTTACCTGCCCTTTCTGGAATATATTAAGAGCGAGCTCAAAAAGGGGCCAAGCTCTGGGAAAAGGTGTTGCCCTTTTTCCCAAATTTGCAGGGATTCCGTTACGCTTACAGAAGTAAAACTTGGGATTATTGTTGGGCCCTGAACTGATTGTAGTTGAAACGGGGATTTATTCCTAAGGCTGGCACGTTTGGTTTCTGGACTTCGACTTAAGTGGCGGAGTCATTTTAGATCTAACCATCCATTTCTGCTGATGGGATGGCGATAGGAAGAAGCGGGTGATGGAAAAACTAGTTGCTGAGCATACATATTTTTAGGCTGAATTAGCCCTTTACATGGAACTAGGGAAGTAGGAACAAGGGAGTGAGTGCCATCAGAAGCTTTCTTCGTCTGAAGGACTTTTTGAAAGAACATAAGTACTATTATATTTTCGGTATCTTAGCCCTATTAGTCACCAACTCATTGCAGCTCATTATCCCCAGGCTGATGGGCCGGTTTACAGACCAAATTGCTACCGGCCAGTTCACCCGGGGAGACTTGGTTTTCTTTATCGGTGCCATGGTCGGACTGTCAGTCCTGGTTGCCTTTTTCCGCTATCAGTGGCGGATCAACATCATGGGTACGTCGCGCAAGATGGAGTACACACTGCGCAACATGCTCTTCGGCCATCTCCAGAGTCTGGACACCGAGTTTTTCAACCGGAACAAGACCGGTGACCTAATGGCCCACGCCACCAATGATATTCGTGCAGTACGCATGGCTTTAGGTCCCGGCATTGTCAACTCGGTGGATGCGCTGTTTATGCTCAGCATCATTATCTTCATGATGGTGCGCACTATCAGTGCCCGGCTCACGCTAGTCGCACTCCTGCCGTTTCCCTTTATGCTGGCCATCGGTATTGGTTTTGGCCGGGTCATTCACCGGCGCTTCCGGCGCGTGCAGGAGGCCTTTTCCCTCCTAAGCGATCGGGTCCAGGAGAACTTTGCTGGCATCAGGGTTCTAAAGGGTTTTGCCAGGGAGAAGAAAGAGTCCCAGCGTTTTCAAGAAGTAAACAGTTTGAACGTTGATCGGAATATGGAGCTGGTGCGCGTTTGGGGGCTTTTCCATCCCCTCATCGGCTTTTTGTCCAGCTTAAGCTTTATCATTGTATTAGGTTACGGCGGTATTCTTGTTTTGGATGGTTCCATTACTGTCGGTGATTTCATCACCTTTAACAGTTACCTCGGGATGCTCACCTGGCCCATTATGGCTATTGGCTGGGTGATGAACATGATTCAACGGGGCAAAGCGTCCATGGACCGCCTCAACCAAATCTTCAACCAGCGCAGCAGTATCCTTGATCCTGCCCACAGCACGGTGGAACGGCTTGAGGGTAATATTGAGTTTAAAGACCTGACCTTTACATATCCTGGGTCGGAAAAGCCTGTGCTGCANGGGATCAACGCTGAGATCTCGTCAGGTCAGGTTGTGGGCATTCTAGGCCGGACAGGTTCGGGTAAGACCACCCTACTCAACCTGCTGTTAAGGCTCTACGATGCCAAACCGGGTATGATCAAGCTCGATGGGGTAAACATCAACCAGATTCCTCTCCAAGTGTTGAGGGAGAACATTGGGTANGTACCCCAGGATAACGTGCTGTTTTCCTCTACTGTGGCGGAAAACATCGACTTTGCCGCGACGGGTAAGGGTAGGGAAGAGATCGAGAAGTTCGCCAAGATAGCCCAGGTCTACGATAACATTATTGAGTTCCCCCGCCAGTTTGAAACGATGGTGGGTGAGCGGGGTGTGACCCTCTCGGGCGGCCAGAAGCAGCGGATTGCCATTGCCCGGGCGTTGATCAAGGAACCTCAGATTTTGATCATGGATGACAGCCTCTCGGCTGTGGACACTGAGACGGAAGAGGCCATTTTACAGAACCTCCAGGAGTTTTTCCCGGGCAGGACGGTAATTATCGTGTCTCACCGCATTTCCACACTCCAGGGTGCTGACCANATTCTCGTCTTGGAAGACGGACAGATTACCCAGCGGGGTAGACATGAAGAGCTCATTCAGGTCGAGGGGCTTTACAAGGAAATGCATGAGAAACAGCTGCTTGAGAAGCAGATCGAAAGTGCCGGTTAGGGAAGGGTAGGTGAGAGTGAATGGAACAGTTCCACGAAGAAGAAACTTTAGGTAAAGCCTATGACTCGCGGCTGATGCGCCGCTTACTTCGTTACGCCAAGCCCTACTGGAAGCTGATCAGCGTAACGATTGTGTTGTTGCTGATAATTAGTGTCACCGATTTGGCCAGGCCCTACCTGGTCAAGGTTGCGATAGACGATCATATTATGGGGGCTAATCAGCCCTATGTGGAAGTTGACGCAAGCTTCGATCACCCTTCCATAGTCACTGTGCAGGGGATGCGCCTGCTGCGGTCAGACCGGCTCGAGTCTGAAGGGAATACGGCAGGCTACCAATTGGTTAAGGAGAGGGGAAGGCATTATCTCCGCAGTACACTTGATGGCGCGCTGATAGACCTNACTTCCGAAGAAGTGAGGGAGCTGCGGGCTTGGGATACGCAGCGCATCGTTAAGCTCGGCGTACTCCTCTTTGTCATCTTAACAGTTGGCTTTGTCTTGAGTTATGTTCAAGTCTATCTTTTGTCCCTTACGGGCCAGCGCATCATTTTCGACATCAGGCAGCAGATTTACGATCATATGCAGAGCCTGTCATTGTCGTTCTTTGATCGCAATCCNGTGGGCAGGTTGGTCACCAGAGTGACCAATGATACAGAGAACCTACAGGAGATGTACACTGACGTTTTGATCAACCTCTTCCGGGACATTTTCATGGTTTTGGGTATCATAATCGTAATGTTCCGGATGAATACCATGCTGGCTTGGGTGTCCCTGGCCACGCTGCCCTTGATTGTGGCCTTAACTGCCGTTTTTAGGATCAAAGCCAGGGAGGCTTACCGGGAAACACGGGTGCGGCTGGCTAGAATTAACGCCAACTTCGCCGAAAGCATTGCCGGTATGCGCCTGATTCAGATCTTCAACCAGCAGAAGCGCAANTTCAAGGAATTTGATGAAATCAATAAGGACCACTATGGGGCAAGCATGCGAGAACTCCGCGTTTACGCCATCTTCCGCCCGGCTATGGAGCTTGTTTACTCCTTAGCTATGGCCATATTGATCTGGTTTGGTGGTGGTCGCCTCTTGGCAGGAGCCTTGGAGTTTGGTGTGCTCTTTGCCTTTATCAGTTATTTGGAGCAGTTCTTTAGACCAATTAATGCTTTGACAGAGAAGTACAACATTATGCAGGCGTCCATGGCTTCGGCGGAGCGTATCTTCATGATCCTCGATGAAGAGACGGCTGTGGTAGAGGCGGCGGAGCCCGTGGCACTGGGCGAGGTAAAGGGAAAAATCGAGTTCAAAAACGTCTGGTTTGCCTATGTGGAAGACGAATGGGTTTTACGCGATGTGAGCTTTACCGTTGAACCGGGTCAGACTGTGGCCTTTGTGGGAGCCACCGGGGCGGGCAAGACTACGATTATGAACCTGCTTACGCGGTTTTATGATATCCAAAAGGGTCAGATCCTGATCGATGGCAAGGACATTAAAACCCTCAGCAAGGAAGAACTGCGCCGCAATGTGGGTCTGGTTATGCAGGACGTGTTCATGTTCTCAGGCACTATTGTCGAAAACATCAACCTCAATAATGAAGAGATAGATTTAGCCCGGATTGAGTGGGTAGCCAAGTACGTCAATGCGAACCAGTTCATTGAAAACCTGCCGCTGCAGTATCAAGAGCCTGTGATGGAGCGGGGGGCCACCCTTTCGGCTGGCCAAAGGCAGCTCCTTGCCTTTGCCAGGGCTTTGGCCTATGATCCGGCTATTCTAATTCTGGACGAAGCGACTGCCAACATCGACACCGAAACGGAGGCGCTCATCCAAGACGCTTTGCCTAAACTTCTGGCTGACCGGACCAGTTTGGTAGTTGCTCACCGGTTAAGTACCATTCAAAATGCAGATAACATTATTGTGCTCCATAAGGGTAAGATTAGGGAAATGGGTACGCACCAGGAACTACTTGCCCAGCGGGGACTGTATTACAACCTCTTCCTGCTGCAGTATAAGGACGATTTCAAGGAGGTGGCGGGCCAGTAGATTCTGCCGATTTGGTTGGGACATGCCTTGGTTTTGATGGGCATGCAATAGAATTCCCGAATAAATTTCAAAATGGAGAAGGAATCTGCCGTGCCATGGCGAAAGATAATGGCGAAGAACAAAAAATCAATTGCCTTTAGGAGGGTCTGAGCGAATGAGCACGAAACCGCAGAGTGTAGCGTCGAGCGAGCGTAGTTGGATCGACAGATTTTTCAAACTTCAGGAGAACAATACTAATGTGAGAACTGAAGTTGTGGCTGGGCTTACCACGTTTTTGACCATGGTTTACATTATCTTCGTAAACCCCGATTTGTTGTCTGTTGCCGGTATGCCTAAAGATGGTGTGTTTATCGCTACTATTTTAGCGTCCATTGTGGGTACAACCGCCATGGCATTAATGGCCAATTATCCCTTTGCCTTGGCTCCGGGTATGGGCCTTAACGCCTTCTTTGCCTTTACAGTCGCAGCAGTGGTTGGTTGGCAGGGTGCCTTGGCACTGGTTTTCATTGAGGGTATTTTGTTTATCATCCTCAGTGCCACTAAGTTCCGCAGCTTGTTGATCGATGCCATCCCAATGTCTCTGAAAGCGGCCATCAGCGCAGGAATCGGTCTGTTCATTGCTCTAATTGGCCTTGTTAACGGAGGAATTGTTGTGGCTGATCCGGCAACCATGGTGACACTTGGTGATCTAACTTCGCCGGTTGCACTTACGGCATTGTTTGGTTTGCTTGTTGCGGCACTTCTTTACGCCTTTAAGGTCAAAGGTGCTTTGGTATGGAGTATCGCCGCTGCTACCTTGTTCGGCATGCTTCCCGGGATTGGCGTTTCAGGTGAATTTACCGGAATCGTTTCTCTTCCAGCATGGTCCAGCTTTATGAGCACTGCCTTTAAACTTGATTTTTCCGGCGTGTTTACTGCCGCTTCTCTCGGTATGATGCTGTCCCTGTTTATGGTAGACCTGTTTGATACGGCAGGTACACTGGTTGGTGTTTCCACCCAGGCAGGCTATCTCGATGAAGATGGTAATCTGCCCAGATCTGGTAGCGCTTTTATGGCAGACGCCATTGCCACAGTAGCAGGTGCACTCTTTGGCACTAGCACTACTACCACCTATGTTGAGAGTGCTTCTGGCGTAGCTGCAGGAGGACGTACTGGCTTGACCAGCATCGTTGTTGCCCTGTTGTTTGCCGTTGCTCTGTTCTTCTCGCCCCTCGTTGGGCTTGTACCAGCCGCTGCAACTGCTCCTGCCTTGATCGTAGTTGGCGTTTTGATGATGCAGAACGTGAAGAATGTTGATTGGAGCGACTTCACCCAGGCTCTGCCCGGCTTCTTGACGATTGTGGCCATGCCTTTCACCTACAGTATTGCAAACGGAATCGGTATGGGCTTCATTTCTTGGGCAGTGATTAACACGATTGTAAAGAACAAGAACAAGTCCAATTTGGTCATCAATATCCTGGCGGTTGTATTCGCCATCTACTTCGTGTTCATAAAATAGTAACCACAAGTAACAAGGGATCGGCTTTTAACAGGCCGATCCCTTTTTTGTTCAGTTTTCCACCTTGCGGGCAAACGTGATTTCTAACACGTTACCCCATTTATCAAGGGTGGTTTTCATCTGCTGTTTAAAGTCACCCAAGCTCATTATCTGCGAGATGCTGGCCATGTTGGTGAACATATCGTAAATGCCCAGGGCGTCGTGGTAAGCTTGATTGAGTTTCTCCAGGCTCGCATGGAGTTGGTCATTTTCTTCCTGCAGTTCTTGTAGTTTAGCCTGGAGCTCTTCCAGCTCCCCTTTGTACCTGTCCCGCTCCGATTCCCGTTGGGCCAGGCGAAGAAGGGCACTGACAATTGCGTCCGGGTCGGGATTCTGGAGGCGTTCTTCCAGGCTTATGATCTTTCTGTTCAGCTCCTGCATATACTCGGGTAAGCCTTGAAACGCTTCCAACAACCGCTTGTCTACTTTGAACTCAGGTTGTGGTGCCGGCTTTTTCTCGGGCTCTTCCCGTTCCTTGCGCAGTACGTTGTAGTACAGCATGCCGATGGCAGCTTCCGAGCGATGGGGCAGGAGTTTGGCAGCCTTGCGGAATGCTCCGGTGAGAGGTTCATTATTTGCCTTTGCCTGGCAGGCCTGTTCCCAGACAACGTCCTTCTCTTCCTCTGTCCATATACGCGGTGCTGGCTTGGCGGCAGCGGTGCTCCCCTTCTCATTTGCCATTACAAATCCCCCTTACAGTAGGTCTCTCTGCTCTATTAGTATGACCGAATGATAGGGGCTTATGCTAAGGTGAAGGCCATTTGTAGGCTGTAAAGGGTTACAAATATGAGAAAAAGGAAAAATATCCAAGAAAAAAGAGGAAAACTGGGCAGGGGCTAGAACTTTACTCCAAATGAAAATAAAGATTACCCAATTGACCTGGGTAACCTTTATTTTCGCCGTAACAAGGGGCAGGTGCAGATGACCTATATGGTGAACTCGCCTGCTTCTTGTTTTTACATTTTTTCAGGTAGTTCGGCTTCAGTGGGATTGACAAATATGGTTTTCGCCTGTTCGTAAGTGACAAAGCCCGGTTTTGCTCCCTTGGGCTTACGCACATGTCGGCGTTCAGTATAATCCACCGGAACGCTGTTTGACTCTCTGCCCTTGGAAAAGTAGGCGGCAAGCCGGGCAGCGTCCTGCAGCGTTTGCTCTGGTATTTCTCCCTCCGCCAAGACTACAACATGGCTGCCCGGCATATTACGGGCATGGAGCCAGAGGTGCCTGGGTGAGCTCAACCTAAATGTGACCAGATCATTCTGCCGGTTGTTGCGCCCAACTAAGATTACTATGCCGTCGCGGGAGCGGTAGCGGGNAGGTTCCTGCAGCTCTTGTTTGGCGCTCCGCTGTCTTTTCACTCTCTGTTTCACATAACCTTCCGCAGCTAGTTCGATCTCAATTTCCCTCAACACCTCTTCACTGTCAGCCATATCCAATTGGAGGAGGATTCCCTCTAAATAGTTTCGCTCCATTTCAGTTTTTTTCAGCTGTCGGGCGGTATGTTTTTGGCTCGCTTGAGCCTTACGATACTTCTTAAAAAAACGCTGGACGTTGACGGCAGGTGAGACCAGGGGATCAAGTTCAATGCGCACTAGGGGCTGACCCTCCTTAGTGTAATCAGCCACTTCAACTTCCCTCAAACCTTGTCGCAAAAGGTGGAAGTTGGCGGTTAGCAGTTCACCCAAATGACGCCAATCTTCTGCCTGCTNTGCTTCCTGCAGTTCGGCCCGCTGGATTTCTTCCTTTCTCAGCACCCGTTTGTAATGGGTGTCAATCCGCTTTTTCAGTGAGTTTGCCAGCTGCTTTATTCTCTGTTTATCACTTCGCTCCCCAAGTACAGCCGTAATGAGCTGATCTGTACTGGTGAAGTCCACAGCTTCTTTTCCCAGAAGGCGATAGGCGGCGAAGTCGCTCTCGCCGGGGTAATAGGCGGGCTGGCCTCCATCCTCAATTTCAGCTAAGAGTACTTTAAACGCAGAGTAGAGGTCGTTCCAAGCCTGTTCTGCCAAGGCTTCCCGCTCTACCCCTTCGGGCAGNCCAGCGCGGCGGATCACTTCCTGGGCAGCCGTTTTGCTAAACCCCTGGAAGGTGTTTTGGATCCAGCGCCACATTTTGGTCCCCATAGGCTCTAACCTCAGGCGAGTGAGGAATTCGTCTTTGCTGATCGCGTCCGGTTCCAGCTTGCCCTGGTAGGGTGGAGGCTGGTAGGCGGCCCCGGGCATAATACCTGCCTGGGGAAACCGTTTTACAGCATCTAAAATGGTATTTGAACCATCAAGTAGGTATATGTTGGAGTGGCGACCCAAAAGTTCTACCAAGAGGGTGTATTCACTCGCTTGGCCTGTGAAATCAAGGCCCTCTAACTTGATATGGACGATGCGATCCATACCCTCCTGTTCAATGCCGATCACCCTGCTCGGTTCTACATACTTCCGCAAAAGCATACAGAAGGCAGGAGGCGAAACTGGGTTTGTGGGCTGCTTTTCCACAGTATGCAGCCTTGCCCCCTGGGCCTCCGCCGAGATGAGTAAGANCTGGGTTTCTCCGGGCAGCCGAATGTGCAGCGTAACAGTGTGGGGTGTAGGCTGGTAGATCTTAAGAATGCGCCCGTTTCTCAGGCGCCTATTCAGTTCATTGACAAGTGCTTTTAGTGTTAGGCCGTCCAACGGCATATTACCATCTCCTCGCAGTTATTATATCACTGGGAATGATTGCCCTCAATAACAGGGGAAGGTAATCGAGGGACTATAGAGAATAATACGGGGAGTGTGTAAGCGGGTTCTTGCTAAGGAGTTGGCTGATATGAAAAAATGGAGTAGAATCTCGATNGTNTTAGTTGCGGTAATGCTTGCTGCCCTTTGGGCTCACGCNGCAGGTGTTTCCCGGGCTTTACATAACGGATATGAGGCCCTGTTTTATCATTCTATCCGCATGGATGAGACTTTTCCCAGTATAAACCCCCTGGGAATTTCCATCGCTGAGTTCGAGAGAGCTGCCACCGAAGACGGAGCAGCAGAAGCAAACCTGATGCTCGGGCTGCTCTATCAGTACTTGGATCGGCCAGGTACCGCCCTCGGTTATCTACTGCAGTTTGCCGGTGCCCATCCGGAGCAGATTTGGGTCAATTCTCTCATTGGTGACATGTATGCTGCCATGGGCCGCGGCGATGATGCCCGGATCTATTACGAAAGAGCCTTGGCAGATACAGAGTCTGGCGACGGCTTTGCCCAGGCCTACCTGGGACTAGGGCATTTGGCCTATGAGCGGGGAGAGTATGAAGCGGCTAGAGAAGCTTACAGCCGAGCTGTGGAAAAATCAAGTGATTACGTCGATGCCCGCTTAGCTTTAGGTAAGGCCCTGTATCAAATGGGCGAGTTAGAGGAAGCGATAGAGGTGTTGGAGATTGCACAGCTGCAGGCTCCGCGCTATGCGCCCGTTTATCAATATCTAGCCCTGTCCTATGAGGCGGCCGGCCTAATGGATAAGGCGGAACACGCCCAGCAGCGGGTGAAAGAACTGGAACAGTAAGAGCTACGCCGCGGAAACCGCGGCGTAATATTTTCCCCTTTTCCGGAATAGATTGCACTAAAGATTCGGGAAAGAAGGGAATTAATCGTGGCTGGACAGTGGCATTCCATTTCCCTGAGCAGATTGCTTGCAGAACTGAAAACGGATGAAAAAGTGGGCCTATCCCAGCGGGAAGCAGCCAAGCGCCTAACCCGCGGTGGGCCCAATCTTTTGATCAGTGCACCGCCCGTTTCTGCCTGGTCCATTTTCATCAACCAATTTCAGGATTTTATGGTTTTGGTGCTCCTGGGTTCCGTGGTCGTTTCTGCCTTTCTGGGCGAATTTTTGGACGCTGCCGCCATAATGGCCATCGTCTTTTTGAACGCGGTTTTAGGCTTTGTCCAGGAGTACCGAGCAGAAAGGGCCCTGGATGCCCTTCGCAAGCTGACCGCGCCCCACTGCAGGGTGCTCAGGGATGGCCGCAAGACTATGATTGACGCTGCTGACTTGGTACCGGGCGACATCATCTACTTAGAGCCGGGTGACCGGGTACCCGCCGATGCAAGGCTGCTGGAAAGCCAGCTGCTGGCTGTGGATGAATCAAACTTAACGGGCGAATCAATTCCGGTCAGCAAGGATGAGGCGTGGCGGGGAAGTCCAGACGCGTCCTTGGGCGATCGACGGAATACGGTGTTTAAGAGCACGTTAGTGAGCCGGGGGTACGGCAAAGCAGTGGTAGTGGCAACCGGGATGGATACTCAAATTGGGGAGATCGCCCATCTCCTGCAGGAAAGGCCCCAGGTTGAAACACCGCTCCAGCGCCGCTTGGGTCAGCTTGGCAAGGGGATCGTTGTTGCCTGTTTAGCCGTTGTGGCGGTAGTCTTTGCTGCTGGAGTGAAACAAGGTTTTCCCGTATACAGAATGTTCATGGTTGGTGTTACTTTGGCAGTTGCCGCCATACCAGAGGGACTGCCTGCTGTTGTAACCATTGCCCTGTCTGTAGGCGTGCAGAAAATGAGCAAGAGGCGGGCGATCGTACGTAGACTGCCGGCAGTGGAAACTCTGGGCTGTGCCACTGTGATCTGCGCTGACAAAACGGGAACACTCACATTGAATCAAATGGAAGTACAGGAGATCTGGAGCGGGGATGGCCGCGTCAGCCTCCGGCAGGATCGGCCTGTGAAGCTGTCCCTGGACAAACAGGACGGCTTCTTTTTTACCGGTCTAGTATCATCGCTATGCACCCGGGCGGAAAGCTACGGGCGGGGTAAGCTCTTTGGTGATCCCACCGAGACTGCGCTCCTCCGCTTTGCTCAGCAGGCCGGACTGGAGCAGGTGAGTTTAAAGAAACTCTATCCCGAAAAAGGAATTCTGCCCTTTGATTCGGACCGGAAGAGAATGAGCGTTGTGGTGCGCTTTGAGGGAGAGCATTTCAGCTTGGTGAAGGGTGCACCCGATGTGATTCTCCAGCGCTGTACCCACATTCGGCTGGCAAGGGGAGTTGTACCTTTAGACCATACCCTCCGCCGGGAGGCCCAGGCAGTATTGGATGAGATGGCTGAGCAGGCGTTGCGGGTATTGGCTGCCGCTTACAAACCCTTGGGCCGCGGTATTCCCCCTGAGCGGGAGTGGGAGAGGGGTTTAGTTTTGTCCGGTCTAGTGGGGATGCAGGATCCACCCCGGCCGGAAGTGCCAGCAGCAGTGAGAGCGGCTGAGCGAGGGGGCATCGCCACCATTATGGTGACGGGGGATCACAAACGCACTGCCGCTGCCATTGCCAGGAGGATCGGTCTGTTTACGCCGCAGCGGGACCAAGTTCTAACGGGTAGTGAATGGGACGCTATGAGTCCCGAGGAGCAGGCCAGGCAGATCCAGCGAACGGCTGTTTTTGCCCGGGTAGCACCTGCCCACAAACTCTCCATTGTCCGGGCACTGCAGGCCAATGGGGAAGTTGTGGCCATGACTGGTGATGGGGTTAATGATGCTCCTGCGGTGCGGGAAGCTGATATCGGGGTCAGTATGGGTATTCAGGGCACAGATGTGACCAGGGAAGCGTCGGATATGGTTTTGGTTGATGATAATTACGAAACAATCATCGGCGCTATCAGGGAAGGGAGGGCCATTTACGAGAACATTCGGAAGTTTATCCGCTATCTGTTAGGGTGTAACGTAGGGGAAGTGCTCACCATGCTCGCTGCCACTTTACTTGGCTTCCCTCTGCCCCTAGTACCAATGCAGATTCTTTGGATGAACCTGGTGACAGATGGTCTGCCTGCCATTGCCCTCGGGTTAGATCCCGCTGAGGCAGATCTCCTTCTCCAGAAACCCCGGGATCCGGCCGAAGGGGTCTTTTCCCGGGGACTTCTGCTGCGAATTCTCTTTTCGGGCGTCATGATCAGCCTGTCAGCCCTGGCTGCCTTTGCCCTCTACCTGTGGCGTTACCCCGGAGAAGTGGATCGTGCCCGCACCCTTGCCTTTACTGTGCTGGTCATGGCCCAGCTGGTCTTTTCCTTCCAATGCCGCTCTGAGCGTCGTTCCGTGTTTGATATCGATATAATGGGTAACCTTTTCCTGATCGGAGCCGTTTTTCTATCGGCCGGGGCTCAAGTGTTCATTCTCTACCAGAGTATTATGCAGCGGATCTTCCAAACGGTTTCCCTAACACTGGATGACTGGCTTGTTGTGCTCCTTTTCTCCCAACTGCCCCTCTTCTTCGAGACGGTGGTCCGGCTTGTGAAAAGGACGTTACAGCGCCATCTTTCCCTGCTCAGGGTCTAGTTTAGCAGGATTTTTTTACCAGACACCGAATAAAACAAAGACAAGCAAGGCTTTAGCTGGAAGGAGACACCATTTTGATCAAGAGCATGACAGGATTTGGACAAGGTGAAACGGCTAACGAACTATATGGGGTGAGTGTTGAGCTGAAATCGGTTAACCACCGCTACCTCGATCTTTATTTCCGCCTGCCCCGGCGATACAGCCAATTGGAAGAGATACTAAGACCGGAGATTCAAGAGCGCCTGGCCCGAGGACGCTTGGAAATTAACGTAAATGTGGAGGATTTTGGCAAAAAAGAGCGAATTGTTACCGTTAATGAAGGGCTCTTAGCTGGCTATCTGGAAGCGCTGAACCGTTTAAGCAGCGAGATCGGGACAGATCAGCCCTTAACCCTTGACCAGATTCTGCTTCTCCCCGATGTGCTGCAGGTGGAAGAGCCGGAACTGGACATTACCAGCCTGTCTGAGCTCTGTCGTACTGCAGTGGGGCAGGCTTTAGATAAGCTCATTGCAATGCGGAGTACAGAGGGAGAGAGCCTGCGCGTAGATCTGTCGGAAAAAGTGGGTCGGATCGAGGATCTCATTCAACAGGTGGCAGAGATCGCTCCCACAGTGGCCGAGGATTACCGCGCCAGGCTGCTGCAGCGCTTAGATGAACTCATAGACGGGACAACCTTAACAGAAGAACGCCTCCTGGGCGAAGTGGCATTGTTTGCCGAGAAATGCAGTATCGACGAAGAGCTAGTACGTTTAACCAGCCATGTTCAGCAGTTCAGGGAGAGTTTGAATACGAACGGATCGGTAGGACGCAAACTCGACTTTTTGATACAGGAGATGAACCGGGAAGTAAATACTATCGGTTCCAAGGCCAATAATGTGAATATCGCGGGCTGTGTTGTTGAACTCAAGAGCGAACTGGAAAAGATGCGCGAACAAGTGCAGAACATAGAATGACGGAAGAAGCCAAGTTCGATACTGAAGGAGGTGAACATATGTCACTGCCAACTTTGACCCGCGAAGAGAAAATGCAAGCTCTTCAGAAGGCCCAGGAGATGCGCAGCCGGAGGGCGGAATTGCGCCGCCAGTTGAAAAAGGGTATAATTAGTCTGCAGGAGGTTTTGGATTCGGCAGATGATGAGGTTATTGCCCGCATGCGCGTTGCGTATCTGCTTGAGTCCCTACCTCAAGTGGGTAAGGTAACTTCGGAGAAGCTGATGAAGGAGATCGGCATCAACGAGAATCGCCGAGTCAGGGGTCTGGGTAAGCGCCAGAGAAGTGAACTGCTGGAAAGACTCGGGTAACATACGGAGGGGCTGGTTTAGATGAGCATCAGGTTAGTTAACATAGGTTTCGGGAACATCGTTGCTGCTAACCGCATAGTAGCCATTGTTAGTCCTGAATCAGCACCTATTAAAAGACTCGTTCAGGAAGCAAGGGAACGAGGTATGCTGATTGATGCCACATATGGTCGGAGAACCAGAGCGGTTATCATTTCCGACAGCGACCACATTATCTTATCGGCAGTGCAACCCGAAACAGTTGCCCATCGATTATCCACCAAGGACAATCTCGAAGTTAACGAAAAATAGGGGGCGTCTGCCAAATTGAAAGGTTCTTTCACAGGGGTATGGGATAGTGGATTGAAAAAACGGGGTTTTCTTATTGTGTTATCCGGACCGAGCGGTGCCGGGAAAAATTCCGTCATGAATGCCGTTTTTCCCACTATCCCCAACCTTAAATACTCAGTCAGCGTTACTACGCGGCCGCCTAGGGCTGGAGAAGTTGAGGCGGTTAATTATTTTTTTCGCACTGATGAGGAATTTGACCGCATGATCGAAAACGGTGATCTGTTAGAGTGGGCCACCTTTGTGGGCTATCGCTACGGAACGCCGAAAGAATTTGTGCTGGAGCAAATAGAGCAGGGCAATGCAGTAATAATGGATATTGATATTCAAGGTGCAGCACAGATTCGGGAGAAAATGCCAGAAGCCATTTTTGTTTTCCTGCTCCCGCCCACTAGGGAAGAATTGAGCCGTCGCTTAAGACACAGGGGCAGCGATTCGGAAGAAGTGATTAAGCGGCGCTTGGCGAAGTCCCAGGAAGAGATTAAGCACATTACCGATTACGATTATTTTGTAATCAACGATGATCTCAGCAACGCAGCGGAACAGCTGCGCATGATCATCTTAAGTGAATGGTCTAGGGTAGACCGTCTGAACTTAGAGGAGTTAGAAAAGGCATGGAAAGGGGGCCTAAATGATTGAAACAGATACAGAAAACAAATCGGTACAGCGCAGTCGTGGCGGTATCACTCAGGGCCCGGCAGCTGATCGATGGTTATGAGCCCGTAATTGAGCCGTCGGCGACCAAAGCGGTGCCGATTGCCTTGGAAGAGTTGGAAGCTGGCAAGATCCGCTGGCAGCAAAGGAAGAACGGGTAGTTATAGATGTGACCTGTGGTGGTGCCACAGGTCGTTTTGTCGTAGGGGGGTGAGATTGTGCAGAGGGAAGTGTTATACGCCGGTGTGATCGTTGATGTTCGGGCAGAAGCCGTCGACCGCATTTTCCAATATTCCATTCCCGACAAGTTAGCGGGGAAGCTCGAACTTGGCCATCGAGTGTTGGTCCCCTTCGGACACCGACGGGTAGAGGGTTACGTAGTGGAGTTCAGCGGTGAACTGGAAATCAGTGCGGACCGCCTGAAGAGCATTATCCGCCTCTTGGACGAAGAGCCCATCATTTTACCTGCCCAGATGGAGCTTGCCCGTTGGCTGCGCAATCACTATGTTGGGCTTCTCTCTGAAGCTCTCCAGTTTATGCTGCCCCCAGGTAACCGCTACGGAAAAGAGCGGGTCGGTTTTAAACAACAGCAAATGGTCACTTTAGTAAACCCCGACGTTGAACTTAGGGCCAATGCCACAGCCCAAAGGCGGATGCTGGAAATACTGCTGGACAAGGGGCGGATTCTCGCCTCCGAGTTAGTGAAAAAGGCCCGGGCAAGCTATTCCAGCTTGGAGTCATTGGCGAAGTTGGGCGCGGTCCAGATTGAAGATAAGGTATTGGAGCGCAAAGTGGCGTGGGAGCCGGTCAGCGATCCCACGTTAGTTTTGACTGAGGAGCAGACTGCTGCCCTGCGGGAGATCAACAAAGAGCGCAAGGGGAGTAGGCGTCCTGTTTTGCTCCACGGTGTTACCGGGAGTGGCAAGACGGAGATCTACCTCCAGGCTATTGCAGAGGTTATCAAAGAGGGCAGACAGGCGATAGTCTTAGTGCCTGAAATTGCCCTCACACCCCAAATGCTGAGTCGTTTTGGTGCTAGATTTGGTGATAGGATATCTGTTCTGCACAGCGCCCTTTCTTTGGGTGAACGTTTTGACCAGTGGTGGAAAATCTACAACGGCGATGTTTCGGTAGTAATTGGTGCCCGCTCAGCCGTATTTGCACCAACGCCCAATTTAGGTTTAATTGTGGTGGATGAAGAGCATGAGGGTACGTACAAACAGGAACAGGGTTCCATCCGCTATGTGACGCGGGATGTGGCCGAAAAGCGCTGTGAGCTTACTGGGGCCCAACTCATTTTGGGCAGTGCCACCCCGTCTTTAGAGAGTTATCACCGGGCCCTCAAGGGAGAATACAACTTAGTTCAGTTGACTAAGCGAGTGGAAGAGCGGCCCTTGCCGGCGGTGGAATTGGTGGATATGCGGCGGGAGTTCGAGGAAGGCAACCGTACCATGCTGAGTGGAGCGCTGCGGGAAGCTATAGCAGGCCTGGCTGGAACAGAAAACCAAGCCATAATCCTCATCAACCGGCGGGGTTATTCCACGTTTGTCCTCTGCCGCGAGTGCGGCCATGTGATGGAATGCCCAAACTGCAGCGTTTCCCTTACCTGGCATCGGAGTGATAACCGCCTCCACTGCCATTACTGCCTGCACCGGGAGGTGTTACCCCCCAACTGCCCCCGCTGTGCCTCCCGCTACCTGCGGCAGTTTGGGGTTGGTTCTGAACAGGTGCAGTCAGTTCTAAACGAGGAGTTTCCCGAACTGCGCACTGTCCGCCTCGACAGCGACACAACGAGGCGGAAGGGAGCCCATCAGCGCATCCTAAAAGAGTTTGCCAGTGGGAGGGCTCAGATCCTGATTGGTACCCAGATGGTGGCCAAGGGATTGGACTTCCCAAATGTCACTTTAGTGGGTGTATTAAGTGCTGATTTAGCCCTCAATTTCCCCGACATTCGGGCCTCAGAGCGCACTTTTCAGCTCTTGACCCAAGTGGCTGGGCGGAGCGGGCGCGGTGATCTCCCCGGTAGGGTAATTGTTCAGGTGTATGAGCCCAACCATTTCGCTGTCCAGTGTGCCCAGCGGCATGATTACACCGGATTTTATCGGCAGGAGATCAGTTTTCGCCGCAAACTCAATTACCCTCCCTTTTCCCAGCTGATTAGAATACTATGCAGTGGGCCGGCTGAGGAGACGAAGGAAGCGGCACTGACCATTGAGCGTTTTCTGCTCAGCCGAGGTGTCAGCCGGGATAACATCTTAGGTCCCGCCCCTGCGCCAATTGACAGGCTGAAGGGGAGGTACCGCTGGCAGCTTGTCCTAAAAAGCGAGGAGTCCTTAAGCGAACTCTTGCACGAACTGCCGGCCGTGGACCCTGAAGTGAGAGTAATNGTAGACATTGATCCGCTGTTTCTGATGTGAATGTGCTATAATGGAATGAGACAAGAATAGAGGTGACGGTTATGGCAGTATTAGATATCGTCACGGTTGGCGACCCCGTGTTGGAAAAGCGGGCGGAGGAAGTAACGAAGATTACTAAGCGAACTGTGAAACTGATCAACGATATGATAGAAACGATGTATGAAGCTAACGGCGTTGGCCTGGCAGCACCCCAAGTGGGGGTGTCCGAGCGTATTATCGTGCTAGACGTGGGGGAAGGCCCCATGGCTCTGGTTAATCCGGAAATTACCGAGGCGGATGGCAGCGAAATCGATGTTGAGGCGTGTCTGAGCATCCCGGAACGTTGGGTTTACGTGAAGCGTGCCCAGACCATTACTGTTGAGGCCCGAAATGAAAAGGGTAAGCCCGTACGGATTGAGGCAGAAGGTATGCTGGCCCGGGCCCTGCAGCACGAAATCGATCATTTGGATGGCGTACTCATCCTCGATCGCATGCTCGGTGAAGTGGAAGGGGAAGTTGTGCAAGAGGCTGGTGAGTAAATGCGGATAGTTTTTATGGGTACGCCCGATTTTGCCGTACCTAGTTTAGAGGTATTGGCCGACGAATATGATATAGCGGCAGTGGTAACGCAACCCGATCAACGGCGGGGCAGGGGACAGAAGTATTCCTATTCCCCTGTGAAAGCAAAGGCGCTGGAATATGATCTTCCACTCCTGCAGCCGAAGCGGATTGGGGATGGNAAGGTCATTGACCAGCTTAAAACCTTGGAGGCAGATTTATTCGTAGTGGTTGCCTTTGGCCAGATCCTGCCCGCCCGGGTGCTTAACGTACCCCGCCTTGGCTGTGTGAATCTGCACGCGTCCCTTTTACCGAAGTTCAGGGGTGCAGCACCCATAAATGCGGCCATTACGGCCGGAGAAACGGTGAGCGGTGTTACAACCATGTACATGGATGTGGAGCTGGACGCGGGGGATATCATTCTGCAAGCGGAGGAGCCCATTCGGCCCGAGGATACGGCTGGTATGCTTCACGATCGGCTGATGGTGCTTGGTGCTGGACTCTTGAAGGAGACGGTACGCCAAATCGATGCAGGTACAGCTCCTAGGATCCCTCAAGATCACAGCGCAGCCACCTATGCACCGAAACTGACGAAGGAAGATGGTTACTTAGACTTTGCTCGTCCCGCAGTTGAGCTCGATCGCCTGGTGAGGGGGATGAATCCCTGGCCCGGTGCCCATACTGTTGTTAAGGCTGAGAGCTGCAAAGTTTGGCGGAGTGAACCGCGCCCAGAAGGGGGTAGCCCCGGACGGATATTAGNTCTCGCTGACGAAGGACTATTAGTAGGCTGCGGGCAGGGTTCGTTGTTACTAAAGGAACTTCAGAGGCCTAACTCCAAGCGGGTGAGCGGCCGTGACTTTGCCAATGGTCTCCGTTTGGCGGTGGGCGATCTGATCGATTAGAATTGACGAAAAGGAGGATGACAACCATGTTTTTCTATGATGCCACCTATATTATCGTGTTTCCTGCTCTTCTTTTGGCCTTTTATGCCCAGTTTAAGGTGAAATCTACGTTTAACCGGTATCTGCGTGAACGTGCCTATGTTGGGCTAACTGGTGCACAGGTAGCCCGCCGTATGCTCGATGACCACGGCCTCCATAATGTGGCGGTGGAAACGACAGGTGGATACTTGGGCGATCACTATGACCCCGGGCATAAGGCTGTGCGTTTATCGCCACAGGTGTACAACGGAACGAGCTTGGCAGCGGTGGGTGTTGCTGCCCACGAGGTGGGCCATGCAGTACAGCATGCTCGCAATTATATGCCCTTGGGCCTCAGAACCAACCTCTTTCCGGTAGCCAGCATCGGTTCCCAGATGGCCTTTCCCCTGTTCTTGGTGGGTTTTCTCTTTGCCTGGGATACCCTAATGTTGGTGGGAATCTGGTTCTTTATTGCTGCCCTGGCTTTCCAACTGATTACCCTCCCTGTGGAGTTTAACGCCTCGCGTAGAGCCATGGCCTATTTAACCGACGCCGGTTATCTGAATCGGGCAGAAGCACCTAAGGTGAAATCGGTGCTGAGTGCGGCAGCCTTGACCTATGTGGCGGCAGCTGCGGTTGCAGCTACCCAGCTGATTAGGCTGCTTGTCTTGAGGGGAAGTAGAAGAGACTGATGAAAAGGACAGCCAATCCCAGAGAACTAGCAGTACACACCTTAACCGGATTGGAACAAACAGGGGACTTCCTGCGGGAGGTCCTCGATTTGCATATACAGCAAAATCCCCTTTCCCCAGTTGATCGGGCCCTGTACACCGAGCTGGTCTATGGTACTGTCCGCATGCGGCGCAGCATTGATTATGTCCTTTCTTCCTTCAGCCGCAGGCCCATAAATAAACTGCCTGAACGGATACTGCACAATCTGCGTCTTGCGGTTTATCAGATTATGTACCTAGATCGGGTGCCCAACTATGCCGTAGTGAATGAGGCTGTAAAATTAGCCAGGCGTTTTGGTCATCAAGGTACAGCCTCCTTTACCAACGGGGTTTTAAGGCAGGTTGTACGCAGTAAGGGGCGGTTCGAGTTCCCGGCCAAGGAGGATAACATAGTTGAGCACTTGGGGGTAAGACACTCCTTTCCCAACTGGATTATAGAGCACTGGCTTGACATGTTTGGTGCAGAAGAAACGGAGCAGCTCTGCCAGGCAATGAATAAAACGCCCGAACTGCATGTTCGCGTCAACACTCTCCGTATTTCTGCCGAGGATCTCAGTCGTCATTTCTCCCAGGAGGGTGTTGCAACGGAGCCCGGTCGCTATGCCCCGGACGTTCTGCGAGTGTCCCCGGCCCACCAAGTACTCCGTTCACCTCTGCTGGCTGAGGGTATGTTCTACGTGCAGGACGAAAGCAGTGCTTTGGCTGCCCATGCCTTGGGGGTTAACCCTGGTATGACTGTTTACGATCTGTGCAGTGCCCCCGGGGGCAAAACTACCCATCTGGCCCAGTTGATGAACGATGAGGGCAGGATCGAAGCCTTTGACATCAGTGGATCTCGGCTGGCATTGGTCAAGGAAAACGCCGAGAGACTGGGGATTTCAATCATCTCAACCAAGGTAGCCGATGCAGCCAAATCCCTTCCACTTGCGCCGGCAGACGCGGTGCTAGTAGATGCGCCCTGTTCCGGCCTAGGTACCATGGGCCATAGACCTGATATCCGCTGGCGGAAGAGCCGGGAAGAGATTGAAGAACTAGTTAAGGTTCAAAGGTCGATCTTAAGGAATGCTGTCAACTACGTTCGGCCAGGCGGACACCTCCTTTACTGCACCTGTACCCTGACTGCGTGGGAAAACGAAGAAATGTCCCGCTGGTTCCTTAAAGAAAACGAAGATTTCATCGGAGAGGGACTACCCGATTGGCTGCCGAAAAGCGGAGAGATTCCCTGGCAGCGGACCTTCTTGCCCCACCGGCACAGCTTAGATGGCTTTTTTGTAGCTTTATTCAGAAAACGAAAAACCTAGACAAAATTCTAAGCCGCGAAGGAATTCCCAAAGATTAGTCGAATAAACTACTAGTTTAAATTGATTACCGGGAAGGAAGAACAATGAGGGTTTTGATTGTGGACAACAATGTTGAGTTGTGTCACGTTCTGGAAGATTACCTCAATAGGCAGAGCGACCTGGAAGTAGTCGGCAAGGCCCATGATGGGGAACAGGCACTGGAACAGATCAAAACTCTCCAACCCGATGTAGTTCTCTTGGATGTAACCATGCCCTATTTAGACGGAATCGGCGTCCTGGAAAGGCTGGACACACTAAAACTAGTCAAACGACCTAGGATTATAGTTATTACCGCTTTTGGTACGGATAGGCTGATCTTGCGGTTGCAGGCGCTGAACCCTGANTATTTCATGGTGAAGCCGTTTCGCCTCCAGGTGCTGGTGGAGCGGATCAGGCAGTTCAGTGGGGAGCAAAAGCATCATCCAGTTGCTGAACAGGCTGCCGCCGTTGACCCCAGTGTGAGCTGCAGGAGGAAGGTAACACAGCTTCTGCATGAAATGGGGGTGCCGTCACACTTTAAGGGCTTTTCCTACCTGCGTGAGGCCGCTTTGATGTGCGCGGAAGACGGCTATTTCGGTGGCGGACTGACTAAGGAGATGTACCCCGCTTTGGCTGAAAGGTACGGTACCACGTCCAGTGGTGTGGAAGCGGCCATTCGCAATGCGGTCCATTTCGCCTGGGAAAATGGAAATACTGAGTTCATCCGGAGGCTGTGCGGTTCAACGCAGAGCGATAAGGTGCCGACTAATTCCCTCATTATTGCTAAGTTGAGCGAAGAGGTGCAGTCGTACTAAAGTAGGCTGGGTATCTGCATATGTAGATGCCCAGTACGTTTTTTGCGTTGACAGAACCGCCCTGCAGGGGTTATACTAGATTTGCGGGGCGTGGCTCAGTTTGGTAGAGCGTCGCGTTCGGGACGCGAAGGTCGCACGTTCAAATCGTGTCGCCCCGACCATCTATTTATCTACTCGAACCAGGTGTTTATCTGGTTTTTTTTATCTCTTGGGGTATTTCCGGCGGGGAGATGGACAGCTTTTCCTCCGCGAAGAGGAAAAACTTGCGCAGCGTCTTAGCCAGTCGGTCGCGGTACACATCTGAGCTTGTGGTGGAAAGAATATACTCTTTCACTTGTTCCGGCGTGGTGTTTGCCAAGAGGTAACGGAGAAAACGAGAGGCATCGCCCAAATAGTATTCTTCTGAGCGGATACCCTGATCTAGAAGATATTCTACATATAGAGTTAAAAAGTGCACCTTTGCTCTTTTGCTCATAAAACCACCCTTTGCTGGAGGTCTGAAAATGGAAAAAAAGGGCAAACTAGATTTAACTGGGCCTTTCCCCGAGGAACTGGCTCAGCTGCTGCAGCAACAGGGATTTGCGGCCTATCGTGCATCGCAGCTGTTTGGTTGGATACACAACAAGACGTGCTTTGACTTTGAGGCCATGAGTAATCTACCTAAGGATCTTTTGGCATTCCTTGAAACAGAGTACCGTACAGTACTGCCACTTGAGCTGGCGGTGGAGCAGCGGTCCAAGGACGGTACGGAGAAATACCTGTTCGAACTGGCTGACGGTGCCAAGATCGAAACAGTCCACATTCCCGAGGACAAGCGGGACACTATCTGCATCTCAACCCAGGTAGGCTGCGCCATGCGCTGTTCCTTCTGCGCTACCGGCCAAGGCGGCTTCACCCGCAATCTAACTGCTGGTGAGATCACGGCCCAGGCTCTCTGGGTGGAAAACCGCTTGCGGCAGGTAGGTACGGGACTAACCAACGTTGTGTACATGGGCATGGGAGAACCGTTAGCCAACTACGAGGCAGTGCTCAAGAGCGTACGTCTCCTCAACCATCCCCAGGGGCTGAACCTAGGGGCAAGGAGATTTACCATTTCCACTTGCGGACTTGTGCCAGAAATTGGACGTTTGGCCCAGGAGGATCTGCAGGTGAATTTGGCCATCTCCCTCCATGCAGCCACTGATGGGCAGCGTTCCAAGACTATGCCCATCAACAGACGTTATCCAATTGCTGAATTGTTAGAGGCGGCCCGTAGTTACACGGAAGTGACCGGTCGCCGCGTCTCCTTTGAGTATGCCCTGATTAAGGATTTTAATGACGGGGCTGAAGATGCTAGGCGTCTAGCAGATTTGCTGCGTGGGATGCTTTGCCACGTCAATTTAATTCCGGTAAATCCAGTTGTGGATGCCCAACGGCCCACAATGGAGCGGTGTGAAGCGTTTGCGGGAATACTGAACTCAGCCGGTATCCCCGTTTCCATTCGGAAGGAGCGGGGAACAGATATTGATGCAGCCTGCGGACAACTGCGGGGGAAATAACACTGCAGGAGAAGGATCAAGTAATGGCACAACATTTGAAGAATTTGCTCGGATTATTGGGACGCAGAAAAGGAAAAGGGAGCGTGCAGGCAGAAGAAAAGGATAGGGAGCAATCGAATCTGGAAGCAACAAAACCCTATGTTCTGCCCAGCAGCAGAGAGGCCTATCTTGAGCTTGTGAGCGGAGTCCCTGCTGTCGGCCGTGTTAGGCTGGAAGAGGGGCTGACAGTGGGCAGAGGTGTCCACTGTGACGTGAGGCTCGTAGGTCCAGAAGTGAGCCGCGTGCATGCCCGGTTTGTGCGGGCTGGCCTGTTTTGGGAAATTGTTGATCAAGGCAGCACCAATGGTGTTTTTGTCAACGGCCAAAGGGTTGTGAACACCCGGTTACAGACGGGCGACCGAATTGAAATCGGGCGAGCTGTCTTGGTCTTTCAGGAGCGATGAAGGTGGCTGTGATTACCTGGATCGGACGCGCAGTTGTCATGCTTGTGCTCGTCTGGATTGTGGTTAGGCTGATTCAAGAGATGTTTGAGGAGTTGAGTTAGGTGGCAGGCATGGATGTGAGAATAGCAACCGATGTGGGTAGGGTTCGAACCAACAACGAGGATGCCTACGGCGTTGGTGCCAACTACCTTGTTGTCTGTGATGGCATGGGGGGCCACGCCGCTGGAGAAGTGGCGGCCAGCCTTGCTGTCCAGATCGTGTCAGAAGCTAACCTGCAGGGTGAAAACCCCGAGCAGGAGATCTGCGCCGCCATCGAACATGCCCAGGAGCGCATCTTAGCAGCGGCTCGGGCAAACCCCAGTTACAATGGCATGGGGACTACCATCACCCTCGCTCTTCTCAAACCTACCAGCGATGGTAGTGTGGATCTTACCATCGGCCACGTGGGTGACAGCAGAGCCTATATTTACAGCGACGGTGTCTTGGAACAGCTCACCAGCGATCATTCGGTTGTGGGAGAACTAGTGCGGGCCGGTAAACTCACTGCCAGCGAAGCTCGCAATCATGATCGCCGCCACGTACTCACCCAGGCCTTAGGTTCTTCTCAGATAGAAGTTGAACTGATTTCCAGGCAACTGCCTANGGGGAGTATAGTGCTGCTCTGTACAGATGGGTTGACCGATGTGGTAGATGATAGTAAGCTTGCAGAGATTTTGGCCCGGGCAGAGGAGTTGGAAAACCCTGCCCAGGTGCTTGTAAATTTGGCGAACGAAGCAGGGGGACCAGACAACGTAACAGTGCTGTTGGCTATACTCTAAGGGGGCGGGCTTGTGCGACCGCTGTACCGTGCTTGGCTTTACTTTGTGGCGTGGCTGGGTGGAATGGCTCTNTGGCTCTTTTACAACAAGGGTACTGCCCTCTGGTGGCAGCCCNTGGCGATTTGTGCCATCTGCGTGGCTTTATTTATCGTCACAGAAAGGCGCGGCTGTCCGCCGGGTGGACTGCAGCTTGTTTCCGTTCTGGTATTGTTGGGTTGGGTTTTTTTATTCCGGCTTGATTCTGGGTGGGCCGCAAGGCAGTTTTGGGGTTTTGTGGTGGGAGCAGGAGCGTATCTTCTTGGTCTACTGCTTCCCTGGTTACATCCCCGCTTTGGCCAGCTAGCTGCAGTGGCTGCTTTGACCCTGCTAGTTTTGGCTCTGGTATTCGGCACAAGGATAAGCGGGGCAAGAGCTTGGCTCACCGTTTTCGACACATTCACCTTTCAGCCAGTTGAATTCGCCCGTATTCTGCTCATAATCTACCTCGGCGGTGAGCTGGCCCAGAACCGGCTCAATGTAAAGTCGGCAGCAGTCTTAGGCCTGTTTTTGCTCTTGCTTGCTCTGCAGACCGATTTGGGCCCGGCCCTTTTGGTTTTTCTAGTGTTTTCGGCACTCTATTTCACCATTAGTTTCAGCTGGCTCAAACTTGTACTCTTTCTGGGTTTGGGGACAGCGGCCGCCGCTGCCGCTGTCTGGAAGTTTCCTCACCTGCGCACTAGGCTTTTAGCATGGCTAACGCCGTGGGACTTTCTGGACAGCAAGGGTTACCAAGTGTTACAGGGTATCTTCGCCCTCAATGCAGGCGGTTTGGTGGGGAGGGGAATGGGCGAAGGCATGGCGGATGTTATTCCCGCCGCCCATACCGATTACATCTTAGCTGTTATCGGTGAGGAATTTGGCCTTTTAGGTACGTTTGCACTCTTGCTAGTATATGTTGGCCTTGCCTTTTGGGCCTTTAGGCTTCTTTTGGAGGTTGGGGATGGGCGCTTGCGCCTAATCGGCCTTGGTTTTACGCTGTTACTACACGTTCAGGTTCTCCTGGTTGTGGGTGGTATTCTGCGACTCATACCCTTTACCGGTATGACTCTGCCCTTTGTCAGTTACGGTTCCAGCTCGCTAACTGCTCAGCTTTGGATGTTCGGTATGCTCACCCGGTTGGGGAGGGAACAGCTGTGAACGGCCAGATGCGCCGCTGGTTCTTGGGCACTGCAGCCTGTTATGTTATTATATTGGGTGGGTTACTGTACTGGCATTTAGCTGCTGATTTAGGCACCCATTCGGCTAATCCCCGTTATTACCGGGTATTTAGTGAACCAAGGGGGACTATAGTTGACCGGCGGGGAGAGCCGTTGGCGGTTACCCTTGGAGAAGAAGAGAACTTTCGGCGCAGCTATGCAGCAGCTTCGCTGACCCACGTGGTGGGGTACTTCCATCCCCGCTACGGCATGACAGCACTGGAGAGGATCTACCACGAAGAACTTTTGGTAGGTAGGACGGTTCAAACCACCATTGACCTTGAACTGCAGCTTAAGGTGGAAAGCCTGATGGAGGGCCGGATCGGGGCGGCAGTGGCACTTTCTCCAGCTACGGGTGAAGTGTTGGCACTGGTGTCCTCTCCCTGGATCGACGGCAACGTGTTAGCCGAACGCTGGTCAGAATACAGCGAGGATGGGCGAAGTCCTTTTTTGAATAGGGTTACCCAAGGTCAATACCCGCCCGGTTCTGTAATCAAGCCCATAGTTTACGGAACCGCCTTAGAAAGGGAACTCACTTCGCCAGATCAAATTTGGAACGATCAAGGCGTTTTTAGAGTAGATGGGCGCACTGTACAGAATTTTGGCGGACGCAGTTTAGGGGCTATTACAACGGAAGAGGCCCTTGCCCTGTCCTCCAATACTGTCTTTGCCGAGTTGGCAGTTGAGTTAGGTGATGATCTGCTCTCCGTGCTGCGCCGCTTTGCCCTAGGTAGTGAACCCCTTTGGGAACTGGGTGGCCAAAGCGGGTTTGTGCCGCAGCGGGCGTATTCGGATCACAACAAGGCGTTACTGGGTATCGGCCAAGGTGAACTGCTGGTGACACCGCTGCAGATGGGTATGGTGGCGGCAGCATTGGCTAACCGCGGGGTATTAATGCAGCCCTATCTAGTCCAAGAGCTGCGGGGCGGCTTTCGCCTGCGGCAGATCACAAGGCCTGTGGAATTGGGCCAGGTCCTGTCCGAGTCGGTCGCTGCTCAGGTGCGCGATGCGATGGTACTCACGGCCAGATCTGGTACCGCCCAGGGTGTCTGTTCTGACGAGGTACAGCTGGCTGCGAAAACGGGTACCGCCCAAGCGGGGGCGAAGGGAGATCATGCCTGGTTTATAGGTTTTGCGCCAAGCCCTATGCCGCAGATCGCTGTTGCGGTTTTGGTGGAACACGGAGGGACCGGCAGCGCGGCTGCTGCTCCCATTGGAGCGGCGATTATTGAGGAAGCACTTAAGATTTGGAACCGCGAGAAAGGTATAAGGTGAGACCATGGTTGGGGAAGTATTGGTCAGCAGATATGAAATTAGAGAAGAAGTGGGCAGCGGGGGTATGGCCCGCGTTTACCGCGCCCATGACCTGCTCCTAAACCGCATGGTGGCAGTGAAGATCCTGCGGGAGCAGTTTGCCGATGACAGTCAGTTTGTGGAGCGGTTCAGGCGGGAGGCCCGTTCAGCAGCCAGTCTTTCCCATCCTAATATTGTCAACATTTACGACGTAGGTGAAACGGACGGGGTCCATTTTATCGTAATGGAGTATGTCCAGGGTAAAAATCTGCGGCAACTGATCGGGGAGAGGCAAGAATTCTCCCAGGAATTTATCGTAAACGTAGGTAAGCAAATTGCCATGGGCTTAGCCCACGCCCATGAACACGGTATTATCCACCGAGACATCAAGCCCCACAACATTCTGATCACCGCTGGAGGTGTAGTTAAGGTAACCGATTTCGGTATCGCCCAGGCCATATCCAGCAGCGATTTAACCCAGACGGGTACCGTTTTAGGCTCGGTCCATTACTTTTCACCGGAACAGGCCCGGGGTGTTAACGTGCAGGCTTCCAGCGATCTTTACTCCCTCGGAATTGTGTTATACGAAATGATTACTGGGCGGGTGCCCTTTACGGGTGAATCGGCCGTTGCCATTGCGCTTAAGCAGATTCAGGATCCTCCCCCACCCTTGAAGCGCAAGCTCAATCGGGACTTGGAGAGATTGGTCCTGCAGCTGTTGGCTAAGGACATCGAGAAGAGGCCGGCCAGCGCAGGGGATGTAGTTGCCGTCTTTCAAAGGATTGAAAGACGTCTTGAAGCGGAGAAGGAAAAGTGGCTTGAGGAAGGGGACACGCTTCCTTTGACCGCAGTGGAATCGGAGGAAGAAGGTGATGGGGCAGTGGCACGCGAGAAAAAGAAGGAAAAGCAAGGGAAGAAAGGAAAAAAGGGCACTAAATTCCTGGTTATACTGACCATCCTGCTCATGCTGGGAGGGATAGGTTACGGCCTTGTCCGTTTCATT
>JGI24707J26582_10000504_pt1 | contig 29807 bp, 34 predicted proteins | sample BioPla1DNA1_FD_26582 | JGI IMG/M metagenome (IMG submission 26582)
AGTTTTTCTAACATCTAACATCCATTATGGCCCATTGGTCAAGCGGTTAAGACACCGCCCTTTCACGGCGGTAACAGGGGTTCGAGTCCCCTATGGGTCATGCAAAATAATATCTGGTGGCGATGCGTCTATGGGAAACACCCATACCCATCCCGAACATGTTGGTTAAGACATAGACGGCCGATGGTACTTTGTGGGAGACTGCAAGGGAGAGTAGGTGGCTGCCAGATTTTATATATAGATGGCGCCATAGCCAAGTGGTAAGGCAGAGGTCTGCAAAACCTTTATTCATCGGTTCAAATCCGATTGGCGCCTTAAAAAAACTCCAAAAATATAACTATTTGATGTTATATATTTGGAGTTTTTTACTTTATAGAGTATAATGTATAATGATCAAAAGTTATTTTATTATATTTATAATGCTTTCTCTTAGTACAAATATCCCGATGGCAATAAATAAACAGCCAGCTATGATTTTTATAATATATTCGGGGATGAATTTTGATATATATTCTCCAAAAAATACACCTAAAAATGTAACCAAGACTAAAGCTAATGAGGCTCCTAGAAATATTGGAATAGGTTGATTTTTATCTGCACTCATACAAAATACTGCTAACTGTGTTTTGTCTCCTAATTCAGCAATAAATAAAGTTATAAAAGCTGAAAAAAAGAGTTTCCAGTTCATTAACAAGCTCCCCCTATATGCTTCGATATAGAATTTTTTAAAAATGCTGATCTGATATTTTACGATGGACTCATATTTTAAATACAATAATTCTTTACATATATAATACTCTATATAATATATTATTCATTTAAATTTAAAATAGTATATAGTTTATTATGAAAGGGATGATGAAATGAAATTTAATATCGGTGATATTGTTGAAATGAAAAAACCTCATCCTTGTGGTGAAAATAAGTGGGAGATTCTTAGGGTAGGAATAGATTTTAGAATTCGTTGCTTAGGATGCAAGCATTTGGTTATGCTTCCACGTGCAAAGTTTGAAAAAAGAGTAAAAAAAGTATTAGAAACTAGTCAAAATGATGAATAATTGCTAATTAAATAGCTTGTATCATGACCTTATGTGTGTTATAATATTAGGCTGTAAGTGTAATTATCCTTGCTCTATTATTAAGTAGGGCCAAAGTCCAAAAGGAGGTGCTAGTATGAAAAAATACGAATTAGCAGTGGTGTTTATGCCTAATCTTGATGAGGAAGCAAAAGCTGCTCAATTAGAAAAAGTACAAAAGTATATCACAAGATTTGGCGGAACCGTAGACAATGTTGATGATTGGGGTAAAAGGAAATTAGCTTATGAAATTGATAAAATAAACGAAGGATATTATTATTTTATTGATTTTACAGCTGATTCAAGTGCTCCTGTAGAAATCGAAAGTCGTATTCGTATTATGGATTCTGTAATTAGATACTTAATTATTGCTAAAGAAGACTAATTTATTTCCAAAAATAATTAAGGATATATGTTTAATTATTTTTCGCATGGTTATAATTGGAAGTAAGAAATTATATATTCCAAAAGAAAAGGGGAATAAAGTATGAATAAAGTTATTTTGATGGGTAGATTAACCAGAGACCCTGAAACAAGATACTCTCAAAGTAATGAACCTGTTGCGGTGACTAGATACACTTTGGCAGTAAACCGGTCTTTTAAAAGAGAAGGCGAACCGGATGCTGATTTTATAAATATCGTTTCTTTTGGTAAAAGAGGCGAATTTGCTGAGAAGTATTTTAGAAAAGGGCAAATGGTAGCAGTTGTAGGACGTTTACAAGTAAGATCATGGGATGATGATCAAGGCAAACGTCATTGGATAACTGAAGTGGTTGCGGAAGAACAGCATTTTGCAGAAAGCAAAGCTTCTTTTGAGTCTCGTAGTGGTCAGTTTGATGCTCAGCAAAATAACTCAACCCCTTTTAGCGGCGAACCAGAAGGTTTTTATCCTATTGATGAAAATTTAGATGACGAAGACTTACCATTTTAGATACTATAACTATTAAAGGAGGGTTTGAGGTGGCAGTACAAAAAAGACGTATTCGTAAAAGAAAAAAAGTATGTAACTTTTGTATAGATAAAGAAAATATTATTGATTATAAAGATATCAATAAAATGAAAAAATATATTTCTGAAAGAGGGAAAATCCTTCCTAGAAGAATTACAGGTAATTGTGCAAAGCACCAACGTGCATTGACAGTTGCAATTAAAAGAGCAAGACATATAGCACTTTTACCTTTTACACAAGACTAATAAATTAGAAGTTAGAAAATACAATTCTAATTATCTTCAGATAATTAATAAATAAAGGAGAGTATTTCAAAGCACTTTGGAAGCTCTCTTTTTTTAATAAAAATTAAGAAAGAGTTAACTTATTTTTGATTGACTAAGCTTTTTTACTTCGATACAATGTTATTAAAAAAATAGAGGTAATGGTGGTTAATTATGGAGATTAATGAGAAAAACATTAAAGAGTTTTCAACAAGATTTACAGAGATAGAAAAGGCCATATCTGAAGTAATAATAGGACAGAAAGATATTATAACTAGTGTATTGATGGCAATGGTTGCCGGCGGCAATGTGCTTTTAGAAGGTCTTCCTGGATTAGGTAAGACTCAATTGGTAAAGACTATTGGGAAGGTTATGGATTTAGAGTTTTCAAGAATTCAATTTACACCAGATTTAATGCCTGCCGATGTTGTAGGTACTAATATAATTGTAAAAAAGCCTGATGGAACTAATGAATTTCAATTTCAACCAGGCCCTGTGTTTTCTAATATTGTTTTAGCGGACGAAATAAACCGTGCAACTCCAAAAACCCAGAGTGCGATGTTAGAAGCCATGCAGGAGAAAACCGTTACAGTAGGCAATAATACTTACGAGCTTCCAAGTCCCTTTTTTGTTCTTGCAACTCAAAATCCTTTGGAAATGGAGGGGACTTATCCTTTACCTGAAGCTCAAATGGATAGATTTATGTTTAAGCTTGACGTTAAGTTTCCTAGTCATGAAGAGCTTGCTGAAATAGTAAAATTAACTACTGGAAAAACGGCTCCTGAAGCTAAGAAAGTTTGTAATAGGGAAACTTTAATTGAAATGAGTGAAATTGCAAAGGAAGTTCCCGTAGCTAGTGCAGTATATGACTATGCTATGAATATAATACTTAAACTTCATCCTGAATCTGAGGATGCTCCTGAAGCAACTAAAAAATACATTCATTATGGTCCAAGTCCTAGGGGAGCTCAGGCTATTATTACAGCTGCTAAAATAAATGCTTTAATTCAAGGAAGATACAATGTATCTTTTGATGATATAAAGGAAGTTGCCTTACCAACATTAAGACATAGGATTTTCTTAAACTTTGAAGCCCTAGCTGATAAGATTACTGCAGATGATTTGATTTTGGAAGTATTAAAGGATGGTAAATAATTATGCCTAAATTAGCAGAGGCTCTAACAAAGGATTTTATAGGTAAATTAGAATCTTTTTCAATACATATGGATTCTCTTCTAATGAATGGCTATAGTGGTGCGAGAAAATCTAAGGCAAAGGGGATGTCTCTTGAATTTTCAGATTTTCGTCCCTATGTTTTAGGAGATGACATTAGAAGAATTGACTGGAACAGTTATGGTCGTTTTGATAAATTATTTATAAAACTTTTTATGGAAGAAAAGCAGGGTGCTGTTAATATTTTTTTAGATTCTAGTGCTTCAATGAAAGCAGGGGAGCCTGAAAAATTGTTTTATAGCAAACAATTAGCTGCTTCTATATCGTATATTGCTCTAAGAAATATGGATGTTGTTAATTTATTTGGATTTAGCGACACTATTACACAAGAAAAAAAGAATATCCAAACTAAAAATTTGTTTCCTGATTTAGTAGAGTTTTTAGATGAACTGCCTGTAAATAAAGAATCAAGGTTAGTTAATTCTATTGATAAAATGAAACATACGCCCATGGCAAAGGGAATTTCTTTTATTATTTCTGATTTTTTTTCAGAAGACGGATATGAAGAAGCAATTAAACTGCTACAGTATAAGAGGCAGCAAATTGTATTAATTCATGTTTTATCTCCTGAAGAAATCAATCCAACTATTAGGGGAAATTTTAGGTTAGTAGATTCTGAAAGTGGAAAAGCAAAAGACATTGAATTAACACAAGAAAAAATTAATAATTATAAAAAAGCCTTAGAAAACTTCAAAAATCAACTACAATCCTTTTGTACAAAAAGAGGACAACAATATATAATGCTTTCAACAGATTTGCCTATTTTGCTTGGTTTGGAAAATTGTTTAAGAAGATAAAAAATATAAAAAAGATGCTTTAGCATCTTTTTTATATTTTGCAAATAATTACACTTAAATCATCTATTGAACATTTTGGTGCATCATTAAGATTGTAAAATTTATCCAAAATCAATTCAATTATTTCTTCAGGGTGATGATTTTTAAACTTAAGAATTAGTTTTTTAAGTTCTTCAATAAATTCTTCAGGATTATTTTTGTAAATACAATCACATAATCCATCAGTATAGAATAAAATCAAGTCTCCATTTTCAAATACATTAGATTTTAAATCATAAACAGCATCTTCCATAAGACCAATGGGAAGACCATTTATTTCTAACTCATCAGCGGTATGGCTAGAGTTTTTAACAAATAAGGGTAGTGAATGACCCGCATTAGAATAATATATTTTTTTAGCTTTAGTATCAATTTTGGCATAGAAAGCAGCAGCATAAACATCGCTTACTTTATTAGCAAAAATATTACTAAATTCTCGATTCATTTGTTCTAATAGTTTATTAGGCTCGTAATTATAAGGAAGCAAATTTCTAAATAACATTTTAAGCATAGAAGTAAGTAGAGCAGACGAGATCCCATGTCCTGAAACATCAGCTATGAATACTCCTACGGAGTTATCATCTAGCTTTATAATGTCATATAAATCCCCACCTACATCTTGGGCAGGCATATACTTACTTGTAAATTTCACATCGTTTACAGAAAAGTTAGCCTCTTGAATCAATGAATGTTGAATTTGCTTTGCCATTTCTAATTGCTGTTCAATTTGCTTATTTTTTTCTTGGAGTTCTGCGTATTTTTGTTTTAATTGGTCGCTTAAATGTTTAATTCTAAGGAGGGATTTAATTTTTGAAAGAAGAGTAATATGATCAAAGGGTTTAGTAATAAAATCGTCAGCACCTGCCTCTAAGGCTTTAATTCTGTTATCTATGGAACGGTGTACAGTTACTATTAAAATAGAGATATATTCTGTGTTATTATCGCTTTTTAATCTTCTACAAACTTCATAGCCATCTATATCGGGCAACATAACGTCTAAGATGATTAAGTCAGGGGAAAGAGTCTGAGCCATTTCGATAGCAGTTTTTCCGTTATTAGTAGTAATTACTTCATAATTTGAATTAGTAAGAAAAAGTTTTATTAATTCTATATTTTCTTCTATATCATCTACTACTAGTATTTTATCCATTTTTTCATCCTCTTTGTGAATTGAATTTGCTTCTTATATAGATTGTAATGTAGTTCATTGGTTAAAGATTTTACTATTTGTATTCCCCTGCCCCGTTCTAAATAAAGGGCATCTTTGCTTGAGATTTTGTTAATTAAGTCTTCATAATTAAAACCACAGCCCTCATCTTCAATAATTGAAGAAAAACAGTGATCATTTATTATATTAATACTTACTGAAACATTTTTGTTTTCATTATTATTATTGCCATGAATTACGGCATTAACAAGTAATTCAGCATAGATTAATTTACAATCAAAATAATCTTCTGAACTAATAAAGGGAAAAGAATGAGTTAAAAATTCCAATATTTCATTAAGTACAGGTTTTACGAGATTAACTTGACTGGGAAAAGTTCTTTTAAAAGAATGCTTTTTCATTTAATCACCTTCATTATTATTTACTACAAAGGTTTTTAAAGAAAATTTGTAGTAATATAATAATTCTATATTTTGGTGTAAAATTCCTTTAAAAAATAATTTTATTTTTATAGTAAAAAAGTAGCAGTTGGATGCTACTTTTTTACTATAAATAATATTATTTAAGTATTTTAGACATGACTATATTTATGTTTGGATCATCTTTACTAGATAAAGTTATGTAATCCATTAATGCTTCTATCATAAGTATTCCCAGTCCATCTTCTTCATAAATATTATCATATTTGACTTTTTCTGCAGTTAACATAATGTCAAGGGAGTTGCTTTTAATGATGAATTGGATATTAAACATGTTTTGAATACTATTATCAAGTTGGTGCATTTTTATTAGGTATGTACATGCTTCTGAAACAGCAGCTTTAATATCCTCAATAGCTTCAATGTCAAAGCCCATGCGGTTAGCAATAGATGAAGCAGTTAATCTGGCAGTTGAAACGTAAGCCCGATTAATTGGTAATCCAAGTTCAATAATATCTTCATCAATTACAGAATATGGGGACTTATTCATACACTGCACCTTCTATCAAAAATACTTTATTTAAATCAGTAATTTTAAAAATTTTTGCTATGTTGGGTTTTAGGTTAGACAAATGGATATTTCCATCAAACTGTTTTACTTTTTTAAGAACAGATANTAAAGAACCCAAACCAGTACTATCGATATATTCAAGGCCTTCGCAATCAATGTATAAATCTACTTTTTCTTGATCGAGCAATTCGTATAGCTTATCTTTTAATTGGGATGAATTATAAATATCGATTTCTCCTTGGATGGAAATATTCCATTGATTTCTTGATTTGTCCAGGCTATGGACGAATCCAAAATCCATTTTCCAGTAACCCCCCTTTATTAAAATATTTGTTGATAGTATACCATAAATAAAAAATAAATACCATAGATTAAAAAAAACCTATATGATAGAATAAAATATATTATTAAGATATATTTTAAATTATATTAGGAAGTGGGAGCAAGTATGAATTCTATTGGATATTTAGGTCCTAATGGGACATTTTCTGAACAAGTAGCATTTTCTTATTTTAAAGATAAAGACAAATATAACTTTATTCCTTTTTCTACTATTCAGGATTTGATACATGCTGTTAATAAAGGAGAAGTATTAAATGGAGTTGTTCCTATAGAAAATTCTATTGAAGGAGCAGTCAATATAACTATTGATATGCTAATTTTTGAGACAGACTTAAAAATTCAAGCTGAAATAATGATTCCTATAAAGCATTGCTTAATAGGATATAAAGATTTTTCATTAGAAGAAGTAAAAGAAGTTCTTTCTCATGCTCAAGCTATTGCTCAATGCAGGGGATATTTACATAAAAATTTATATCAGGCAAATATTGTATTTACGGATTCGACTGCAGAAGCGGTAAGAATAGTTTCAAAAAATAAAGAAGCTAAGCTTGCAATAGGGACAAGTTTAGCTGCACAGTATTATGGGCTTTCTATATTAGATTATAATATTCAAGATCAAGAAAATAATAAAACAAGGTTTGTTGTTATAGGAAAAGAAGTTGGTAAAAGGGCTAAGAAATGTAAGACAAGCATTGTTTTTTCTACAGAAAATAAACCTGGAGAGCTATACAAAATATTAAATATTTTTGCCCTATGGGATATTAATATGACAAGAATTTTATCAAGGCCATCAAAAAATGACCCAGGTGGTTATGTATTTTTCATTGATTTAGAAGGTCATGAAGAGGAAGATGATTTAAGAGATGCTCTTATGATGATACGAAGGAAAACTTCTTTTTATAAGTCTTTAGGCTCTTATGAGATTATTGACTAGACTTTTCAGCTATAAAAAAGAATGTTATAATATTAGGACGGTTTTTTAAAAGAAGGATGGAGGTTATTATGGGAATCCGGGATAAGGAATTCGACATTACGCGTTCATTAAAAATAGTAGAGAAATTAAAAAGTCAATTGCTATGTGATGTTGCTAATCTTTTTTCTGAGATGGTTGAATCTGATGAAAATTCTCATGAAGAAAGAGGAGATTTATTAGCTAATATAATTATTCTTACATATTTACTTTCAAAAAAGCTAGGTATCTCATATAATACATTGGATATGAAGATTTATAATAAGTTAAAACTAGGGATATTAGAAAATACTGATGAACAAGAGTGGTTTGCGGATTTGACAGCTTTAATGCGCCATCTTGAAGGGACTCAAGATAGTAGGAGGTCGTAATAATGAAATTAAATATAAAAGAAATTCTATGGTTATTTGCCATGGGATTATTTTATATTGCTATTGGATTAATGGGTAATGTTTTTCCGCTTATTTATGTTTTTTCATTTATTCTAGGAGTTCCATATATAATATATATTTATAAAAAAGGAGTAGAATCATATTCTTTATTATTAGCTTTAATTATAGTGGCTATATTGATTTTCTCTGATAAGGGGAAATCTGCTTTAATGATTGTTTTGTTAGTTTTTATTCCTTCTTTAATAAGTGGATTATTTTTTAACAAAAAAATTAATCTTTCCAAAAACCTTATACAATTATCTATTATATATTTTTTAATTTGGATTGGAATAATTATAATATGGGATTATATTTATAATGTAAATTTGATGGAAAGTTTTTATTCCATAATGAATTCTTTTGAAGAAATATCTCTTAATCAATTAATCAAAGTCTTTGATGAGATAAGAATTGATAAAGAAGGTGTAAAGAGTGTTAGAAATGCCTTATTTAAAATGAGAGATTATAGTAATGAAGATATTACAAAGTTACATGCTATCTATAGATTAGTTATAAAGTATTATTATTACTTGATTCAATACTTATTCCCTGTGTTTGTATTTGTTTTTGCTTTCTTTTCATCATTTATTCAAGTATTAGTTTCAAAGTTGGTATTAGATAATTTGACTTGGGAGGCCCCCAGTCTAAAACAATTATTTAATATAGCAGTTAGACCATTGACTATAGTATTGGTTGGACTAATGCTAATTATTAGGACAACTATAACAAGTAAACTTAGTCCTGAATTAATTATATCTATTGATAATATTTTAGTAATATTTTTGTTTTTAATGTTTTTAATAGGATTACTATTTGCTATTCATATTATAAAAAACTCAGATTCAAGATATAACTTTAAATTAGCATTGATTATTTTAACAATTATAAATTTAATATTGTCTCCTTTTTTATTTATATCTTTAATTATAATGTTAGGCATTTTTGAGACAATATTTAACTTTAGAAATAAAGAACGTTTTTTATAGTTTTGTAATAAGATATAAATTATAAGGTTATCTATAAAAATATTAGTAAAGAAATTTTTGGAGGCAAGTCATGGATAATAGCAGTAATGGTTCGTTTTTTAAAAGAGTCTTTTTACTGCCTCAATTTTATATTGTTATTTTATATTTGTTTGCAGTAGTATTACTTTTATTAAATTATGTATTTGGACTTGTATCTACAGCTATTTGTATTTTAATTAGTATACTATTCTATCGTTATGGCAAAAAAGAAGAGATAAAAGAAGTAGCAATACCTAATAAAGGAATAGCTGAAATTTATAAAAATTCTTTATCTCACTTTCCTATTCCTTTTGCTATGGTAGATATCCATGGATGGATACAGTGGTATAATTCAAAATTTGAGGCTATTATTAAGGAAAAAACTATTGTTAATAAAAATATTAGTGATATATTTCCTGATATAAATTTTGAGATATTTCCAGAAAGTAGTCAAGATACTTCAAAAGATATTAAATTTGAAGATAAAAATTATAAAGTGACCATCTATAAAATAAACCAAAAAGAAGAGTTTAATAATAATCTCTATGGTATTTATTTTGTAGATGACACAGAAAATTATTTATTAAGGGAAGAAAGCTTAAAACAAAAGATATCTGTAGGAATAATACTAATTGATAATTATGAAGAAGTAATGCAAAGTATCGAGGATGTAAGAAAACCTTTATTACTTGCCTTAATTGATAGAAAAATAAATGTTTGGGTAGATGAAGTAAAAGGAATTGTTAAAAAGATAGATAGAGATCAATACTTTGTGCTATTTTATAGTAAACACTTAGATTTGTTTAAGAAAAAGAAATTTGAAATATTAGATGAAATAAGAGAAATAAATATAGGCAATGAATTACCTGTTACTTTAAGTATTGGAGTAGGAGTTAATGGAAAAAACCTTCCTCAATCAATGGAATATGCAAAAGCAGCTATTGATTTAGCTTTAGGCAGGGGAGGGGATCAGGCAGTTATTAAGAACGAAGATAAGTATTATTTTTATGGCGGAAAAACTAAGGAAGTAGAAAAAAGCACACGGGTAAAAGCAAGAATGAAAGCTTATGCCTTTAGAGAACTTATGGAAGAAACAGATGAAATTATTATTATGGGTCATAAAAATCCAGACGTAGACTGCCTTGGTTCAGCAATAGGTGTATATAGATGTGCTCAGTTGTTAGGTAAGAAGGCTCATATTGTTTTAAATGAAACCAATTTTGCAATTAAAGGGGCTTATGATAAACTAATAGAATCTGAAGAATATGATGATAAATTATTTCTTAACAGTATTGAAGCATTAGCAAGTGTAAAAGACACAAGCCTTTTAGTTGTGGTAGATGTCCATAGACCTAGCTATACTGAATGTCCTGAGCTTTTAGAACTAAGTAAGAAAATAGTAGTATTTGATCATCACAGAAGAAGTGAAGAATTTATTGAAAATGCAGTGTTAACTTACTTAGAGCCTTTTATTTCTTCAACTTGTGAAATGATTACAGAGATATTGCAATATATCGTTGATAAAGTAAAATTAACGCCTATAGAAGCAGATATCCTTCTAGCAGGAATTACTATTGATACAAAGAATTTTGTATTTAAAACAGGTGTGAGAACTTTTGAAGCGGCAGCTTTTTTAAAGAGAAATGGTGCTGACAGCACAAGAGTAAGAATGTTATTTCAAAATGATATGGAAGCTTATAAGGCAAAAGCAGAAGCAGTGAGAAATGCAGAAATTTATAAGTCGAATATTGCTATTTCTGTGGCACCTTCTAATGTTGATAATATAGCTGTTATAGCGGCACAAGCTGCGGATGAGTTATTAAGCATATCTGGAATTAAAGCATCCTTTGTGATGTGTGAGCTAGGAAATGAAATAATTATTAGTGCACGTTCTTTAGGAGATATTAATGTTCAAATTATCATGGAAAAACTAGGAGGCGGAGGGCACTTAACTGTCGCAGGAGCGCAGCTTAAAGAAAGCTCTCTAGAAGATGTTTTGCAAGAATTAAAGTATACTATAGATGACTATTTAGAGGAAGGAGATTAAAAATGAGAGTTATTTTATTAGAAGATGTTAAGAAACATGGTAAACAAGGAGATATAGTAAATGTTAGTGATGGATATGCAAAAAATTATTTAATACCTAAAGGATTAGCTGTTGAAGCTACTAAAGCAGCTGAAAATGAATTAAAATTAAAAAAGAAAGCTGAAGAAAAAAGAAGACAAGAAGAATTAGATTTAGCTAAAGAATTAAAAGAAAAGATAGAGGAAAAATCAATAAGTATAAGTGTAAAATCAGGAGAGAATGGTAAGCTTTTTGGTTCTGTAACTTCAAAGGAAGTATCTGCTGAGTTAAAAAGTCAATTAAAATTAGATATAGATAAGAAAAAAATTCAATTAAATGAGCCTATAAAAACTTTAGGGAATCATAGTGTACCAATTAAGCTGCATCCAAAAGTAACAGCCCAGTTAACAGTTAAAATTTTAGAACAATAAAAATGTAAGGGGGGGAGTATTATGGATGAAGCTAAATTATCAAGAATTCCCCCACATGATATAGAAGCTGAACAATCTGTACTTGGATCTATGATAATTGATCACGAGGCGATTGTAGCAGCAGCAGAAATATTAAGGGGAGACGATTTTTACAGGCCTGACCATAAGCAGATTTATGAAGCGTGCATGGATTTATTTAATGATAATTCTCCTATAGATTTAGTTACATTAAAAAGCCGCTTAGAAGAAAAGGGATTACTAGAACAAGTGGGTGGCATTAGCTATTTATCGCACTTAGCAGCTAGTGTTCCAACATCAGCTCACATTAAACAATATGCAAAAATTGTTGAAAGCAAATCAATTCTTAGACGACTAATTAAAGCTTGTCAAGATATTTCGGCTATTAGTTATGAAGCAAAAGAAGATGTAAATGTAATATTAAATCAAGCAGAACATAATATTTTTCATATTTTACAAAACAAGCATACTGAAGATTTTTCTCCAATGAGAGAAGTGCTTTTAAATGCTTTCGACAAAATTGAAGAAATATATAGAAACCGCGGGAAAGTTACTGGAGTTCCTACAGGTTTTATTGATTTAGATTATAAAACAGCAGGCTTTCAACCTTCAGATTTTATACTGATAGCGGCAAGGCCTTCTATGGGGAAGACAGCATTTGCACTTAATATTGCACAATATGCTGCAGTACGTCAAAAGGTACCTGTTGCAGTTTTTAGCTTAGAAATGTCAAAAGAACAATTGGTTAATCGTATGCTTTGTGCAGAAGCTATGGTTGATTCACAAAAGCTTAGGACTGGTTCACTAGAACAAGATGACTGGGTTAAAATTGCAAGGGCAATGGGTCCTCTTTCAGAAGCACCTATTTATATTGATGATACACCTGGAATTTCTGTTATGGAAATGCGAGCTAAGTGTAGAAGGTTAAAGCTAGAAAAGGGTATAGGATTAATTTTTATAGATTATCTCCAGCTTATGAGCGGTGATAGAAGGTTTGACTCAAGACAGCAAGAAATATCAGAGATATCTAGATCTCTTAAAGCATTAGCAAGGGAAATGGATGCTCCTGTAATAGCCTTGTCACAGCTAAGTAGAGCTTGTGAATCAAGGGCAGATCATAGGCCCATGTTATCAGATTTAAGGGAATCAGGGGCTATTGAGCAGGACGCAGACGTAGTAATGTTTTTATATAGAGATGAATATTATCATCCAGATACTGAAAAGAAAAATCAAGCAGAAGTAATTATTGCAAAACAAAGAAATGGTCCTACAGGGACTGTAGATTTAATTTGGCTTGGACAATATACAAAATTTGTAAATATGCAGAAGAGCTAATTAAATAGTAATTTAATAAAGATATTAATTTTTATAAATAGGCTGCCAATGGCAGCTTATTATATTTCAAAATTTTAAGGCTTGTACAAATTTTTTATTGAATAAATGTAAATATATGGTATACTATGAATATAACTGGAAATAAAATAAAAAAGAGGTGAAGAAATGGAAGAAAAAAGATACACGATATCAGAGGCATCAGAGCTATTAGAATTAGAAAGTCATGTCCTCAGATATTGGGAAGAAGAATTAAATTTAAATATTCCAAGAAATGAAATGGGGCATAGATATTATACAAATAATGAAATTGATATATTTAAAAAAATTAAAGATTTTAAAAATCAAGGATTGCAACTTAAAGCCATTAAGTCTGCCCTTGATAATTTAAATAAGAACAATGAAAATTATAGTTTAGAAATAACTAATAACAGTCAGGTGAATATAGCAAATCCTAATGATGAAAAAGTTAAAAAGTTTCAAATAATGATTAGGAATTTATTTAAGGAAGCTTTAATAGAATATAATAGAATATTTAAAGAAGAATTAAAAGAAGAATTAAAACATGATTTAAGAGAAGAAATATCTAGTCAAATAAAAACTATCGAATTAAATCATGAATTAAAAGAAAAAGAAAGATATAGGAAATTAGATGAAGCTATAAGAGAAGTACAAAATATGAGAAAAGAATCGGCAGTAGCAGTTACTGCTAAAAAACCTTGGTATAAACAAGTCTTTGGAAGATAAAATCGCCCTTTATTAAAGGGCGATTAAGAAATTTTATTATTCTGCAGGATTTGGAGCAGCTACTGGACATACGTCTGCACAAGAACCGCAATCGATACATTCATCCTCATTAATTACGTATTTTCCATCACCTTCTGAAATACAAGAAACAGGGCATTCTGGTTCGCAAGCACCACAACTGATGCAATCATCATTTATTATATAAGCCATAATCACACCTCCTCGGTAAATTAATACACGTATATTGTATACTAAACAAGTTAAATATACAAGCTAAAAAGTTTAATTTACAATCAAAGTATAATTATAAAATACAATAGTTAAATAATTTATAACGGTATTTTTTATTTCTTTAAGTATTTACACAAAAAAATATAATAAATATTGATTTTATTATATTTTTTGGTATAATTGAAAAATGAGAAAATATTAAGGAGGAATAAATATGGGCGTTATATTAGCAGTTGCAGGATTAATATCTTTAATCATTTTTGTTATTGCTTTAGTATCTTATGTCTTAACGGCAATTGGACTTTCAGCCGTTGCTAAAAAGGCAGGTCTTGAAAATACTTGGTTTGCGTGGATTCCATTACTTAATTTGTATCTTATGGGGAAAGTTATAGGAAAACTTAATTTATTTGGTCAAGAAATAAATAATATGGAAATAGCTTTGCCTGTAGTTGTTGTAGTAGGAAATATTGNTTCTAGTATCATATCTAAAATTCCTGCTATAGGAGGTTTGTTAGGATTTATCGTTTCTCTAGCCGTTATAGTTTTCNCAGCTGCTAGTTGTTATGAAATTTACAAGATGTATAAAGATACTAGTAATAAGCTTAACGTTGTATTAAGCATAATATTTTTCCCAATCTTTTTATTTATGATTAGAAATGATGAACCAATTGTAAGCTCAAATGATAATTCATTAAGTATGTAATAAAAAGCTGATATATTATTGAAATTTCTAAAAAACAGTCTAATTATTAATTAGACTGTTTTTTAGAAGTATCTTTTTATATTTTTAAATTATATTTTTTAAAGATTTCTTTTGCGGTATTTAATAGTTCTTTTGAAGGAGTAGGTGTATCCTTAAGTTTATAGTCATAGCCTAGTTCTTCCCATTTGTATTCTCCCATTTTATGAAAAGGGAGAATTTCTATTTTTTCAATAGTTTTTAAGTTTGTTAAGAAAGAAGCTAAAGCTTCAATATGTTCAGGATTATCCGTCAAGTTTGGGACAAGAACATAGCGTATCCACATAGGTTTCCCAATATCTGAAAGATATTTAGCCAATTTCAAGGTAGGCTCATTTGAAACACCTGTTAAGTCTTTATAGGTTTGAGAATCAAAAGACTTAATATCTAATAAAACAAGATCTGTGTATTTTAATACATTTTTTGCGTGTTCCAAGGGAATGTAACCGGAGGTATCTAAAGCAGTATGAATTCCTTTTTCTTTACATTGGCGAAACAATTCTTCTACGAATTTAGGCTGTATGAGGGGTTCGCCACCAGTTACTGTTACTCCGCCACCTGAAAATTCCATATAGGACTTATACTTTTCAATTTCCTTTATAAGTTCTTCTACTGTGGTTGTTTTTCCATCAGATATTTTCCAAGTATCGGGATTATGACAATATTGGCATCTTAGGGGACAGCCTTGAGTAAAAACCAAAAATCTTATCCCAGGACCATCTACCGTACCACAAGTTTCTATAGAATGAATTCTACCGGTTACACTCATAATAAGCCTCCTTTCAATTGGGAATAACATGGGAAAATTTTATAGTTGTATCAATAAACATATTACCATAATTTTGCGATGATTAAAACTTTTCATGGAAAGTTCTATTAATAACATCTAATTGTTGTTCTCTTGTAAGTTTAATAAAGTTTACAGCATACCCAGAAACACGGATAGTTAATTGAGGATACTTTTCAGGATGATCCATAGCATCCAATAAAGTTTCTTTATCAAATACGTTTATATTAATGTGGTGGCCTCCATCGTGGAAATAACCATCAAGCAAGGCAACAAGGTTTGTAACTCTTTCATCAGAAACTTTTCCTAAAGCTTTTGGAATGATTGAAAAGGTATATGAAATACCATCTTCAGCATGGTGATATGGAAGTTTAGCAACAGATGCCATAGAAGCAATTGCTCCATTTTTATCTCTTCCATGCATTGGATTAGCTCCTGGTGCAAAAGGTTCTCCAGCTTTTCTACCATCAGGGGTGCTGCCAGTTTTTTTGCCGTATACAACATTAGAAGTAATAGTTAAAATGGACAAGGTTGGTATAGAATCACGATAGGTTTTATGTTTTCTTAGTTTATTCATAAAGTTTTTAACTATTGAATAAGCTATTGAGTCAACTCTGTCATCATTATTACCAAAGGCAGGGTAATCGCCTTCTACTTCATAATCAACAGCTAATCCTTTTTCGTTTCTTATAACTTTTACTTTGCTGTATTTAATAGCTGATAAAGAGTCAGCAACTACAGATAAACCAGCAACTCCGCAAGCTGATGTTCTAAGAATATCCATGTCATGAAGAGCCATTTGTACTCTTTCATAAGCATATTTGTCGTGCATGTAGTGAATAATGTTTAAGGTGTTAATGTATAAAAGAGAGAGCCAGTCCATAATTTGATCAAACTTGCTCATAACTTCATCATAATCAAGATACTCTGATGTAATTGGAGCAAATTGTGGAGCTATTTGTTCACCACTTATTTCGTCTTTACCTCCATTTATAGCATATAAAAGAGCTTTAGCTAAATTGGCACGAGCACCAAAGAACTGCATTTGTTTACCAATCTTCATAGCAGATACACAGCAAGCAATTCCGTAATCATCTCCATACCATCTTCTCATTAAGTCATCATTTTCATATTGAATTGAACTAGTATTAATAGAAGTTTTTGCACAGAACTTCTTAAAGTTTTCAGGTAGCTTAGTAGACCATAATACAGTTAAGTTAGGTTCTGGTGCCGGGCCTAAATTATTTAAAGTATGAAGCATTCTAAAACTTGATTTGGTTACTAATGTTCTTCCATCTAATCCCATACCGCCAATAGCTTCAGTTACCCATGTAGGGTCACCAGAAAATAGATCATTATAGGCAGGAGTTCTAAGGAAGCGTACCATTCTTAATTTCATAACAAAATGGTCAATTAATTCTTGTGCTTCTTCTTCAGTTATTACTCCTTCTTTTAAATCTCTTTCTATATAAATATCAAAGAAAGTAGAAACTCGTCCCAAGGACATTGCTGCTCCATCTTGTTCTTTAATTGCAGCTAAGTACGCAAAATAAGTCCATTGGATTGCTTCTTTTGTGTTATTAGCTGGCTTGCTTATATCAAAGCCATAGTTTTGTGCCATTTCTTTTAATTCATTTAAAGCCTTGATTTGCTCAGAAATTTCTTCTCTAATACGGATGATTTGACTTTCCATATGTTCCATGGCTAATTGTCTTTTTTCATCTTGTTTTTCTTCAATAAGTTTGTCAACACCATATAAGGCAACTCTTCTATAGTCACCAATAATTCTGCCTCTGCCATACGCATCAGGAAGACCAGTGATAATACCAGTACGTCTTGCCTTTCTCATTTCTTCTGTATAAGCATCAAAAACACCATCATTATGGGTTTTTCTATAGGATTTAAAGATTTCTTTTGTAACAGGATCTAACTCATATCCATAAGAATCTAAAGCTTTTTCTACAACACGGATGCCCCCAAAAGGCATAATACCTCTTTTTAGTGGTTTATCCGTTTGAAAACCTACAATTTGTTCTAATTCCTTATCAAGGTATCCAGGACCATGGGAAGTAATACTTGAAGGTATTTTTGTTTCAGCATCTAATATTCCTTTTTCTCTTTCTAGCTTTGTAAGTTCTATTACTTCATCCCAAAGCTTTAAAGTTCTTTTAGTGGGTCCAGCTAGAAAAGAGTCATCTCCTTCATAAGGAGCATAGTTTTTTTGAATAAAATCTCTTACATCTATTTCCTTTACCCAATTACCTTCATTAAAATTTCTCCATTGCTCAAACATTGAATCAACCTCCTTAAAATCTATATATTGTTATATAATTAACAAGAAGCTAATAAATATTTATTATTTAACTCCATTATATATGAATACTGTATACACGTCAATAGATTTTTAAATAATAATGATAATAATTCTTAATAAGCTTATTGAAAAACCAACATAAGCGTAAAAACCCAATAAAAACAAAAGAAATAGATGAAAACAGTTTTCAATTATGACGAATCAATAAGAATTTTGTCGACTCCGAAATATGTTAATTAATTAACAACAAGGTTATTTATTAATTAAGAATACTTTTAATCATTAAAGTCTATAATAGGATTGCTTATCCAATAAAAAACTTAGATAAATAGAATTTTTTTTGTGATATTTAGTATATGCAAAAAGAAATAATTATATATAAATAGAGAATAAGTTTGAAACTTGTAATAAGTATGATAAAATAGTAAAACAAAGAGAATCCATGTTTAATACTTATTAAAAGGAAGGATTGACGACAGATTACTATGGATAAGAAAATTTTTGTCTTTGGACATTTAAATCCTGATACAGATTCTATATGTTCAGCAATAGCCTATGCTAATTTAAAAAAAGAATTAGGTTATAATAATGTCATAGCAGCAAGACTTGGAGCAATCAACAGGGAAACTAAGTTTGTATTAAGATATTTTGATGTGGAATGCCCAATCTTATTAGATAATGTAGAGCCTCAAGTAAGTGACTTGAATTTTTATGCTTCAGAGCTAGTATATAAAGATGATTCTGTAAAAACTGTATGGGAATTAATGCAAAATAATAGAAAGAAGATGTTTCCTGTAGTTGATAAAAAGAAAAGATTAGCGGGTGTTGTGTCCATTACTGATATTGCTACATCTTATATGGAATTATCGGATGAAATGACAGTAAAAAATCAAAGAACTAAGTTTTCTAAATTAATAGAGGCATTAGACGGAAAAGTTATCGAGGGTAGTTATCCTTACGAATATGTAGAAGGGAATATTTATACAGATTCTACTTTAGATGAAGATCAAACTCTTACAAAAGGTGATATAGTCATAACTGGCCATGTTAAAAAGCTTCACAAGAAAGTTGCAAAGTCAGGAGCTGGCTGTATTATTGTAGCAGAAGGGAAAATAACTAAAAAACTTTTTAACGATGAAGAAGAATATAATTGTGCAATTGTTTCAGTCCCTCATACATTTTTTAAGACAATAAAATTAATTAATCAAAGTATACCAGTACACTCAATTATGAAAAAGAAAAACTTAGTTTATTTTCAAATGGATGACTATATTGATGAGGTTAAAGAAATAATGCAAAGTTCTAGTTACAGAAATTTTCCTGTAGTGGATTCAGAAGGAGTAGTTAAGGGCATTATTTCAAGAAGGCATTTAATAGATATTGATAGAAAGAATGTTATTTTAGTAGATCATAATGAAAAGGGACAATCTATAAAAGGTTTAGAAAAAGCTAATATATTAGAAATTATAGATCACCACAGAGTAGCAGACATTTATACAATGTCACCCTTATATTTTAGAGCTGAACCAGTCGGTAGTACGTCAACAATTATATCTAAAATGTATAAAGAAAATAATATTAAGCCTAGCAAAAGCATTGCTGGTATTATGTTAAGTGCTATTTTATCTGATACTCTTTTATTTAAATCTCCTACTTGTACACAAGAAGATAAAAATGAAGCAAAATATCTTGCAAAAATTGCAGGAGTCAACATTGAATCTTATGGAATGAAATTAATAACTGCCGGTACTTCTCTTGAAGGTAAGACAGCAGAACAAATATATTATTCTGATATGAAAAAATTTGTATTTGGAAAATATAATGTTGTCATATCTCAAATTAATACGGCAGACTTTAAGGGTATATTTGATTTGATTAATGATATAAAAGAAATGATGCACAGATTGTGTGAAGTTGAAAAATATGATTTAGCACTTTTAATGGTAACAGATATAGTACTTGGAGGAACGGAACTTATTGCAATAGGTCCGGCAAAAGAATTAGCATTAAAAGCTTTTGGAATTGATATTAAAGAGGATAGTATTTTCCTTCCGGGAGTATTGTCCAGGAAGATGCAGGTTGTTCCAAAGCTTATGAATGCTGTACAGTAGAATTTGGTTATTGCATTGTATTGTATAATTAGGATATAATAAAATAGTAACAAGATTTCATATATAAAGGAGGAATAAAGATGGCAGCTAAAGTAACTAAAGATATGATAATTGCTGATATCATTTCTATAGATAGAGGGCTTGTACCTATTTTAATGGAAGCAGGTATGCATTGTGTCGGATGTCCTTCATCTCAAGGAGAAACTTTAGAAGAAGCAGGTATGGTTCATGGAATTAATGTAGATGAAGTTATAGAAAAAATGAATGCATATTTAGCAAATAAAGCATAAAAAAAACTGACGTTATCGTCAGTTTTTTTTATGCTAAGTGTTTTTTTAGAACTTCAATAGCTTTATTTTGAATCATTATTTCTCCATGTTCAGCTAAAAAGCCTTCACTTAAAGGAGACGAGACATGTTTGTTTCCATATTCGCTTAGAATTGATTCTATTTCACTAGGATTAGAATTTACAAAGTAATTTTTGTGTAGGACAAGAAAGTACCTGTTATTATAAATATCCTTATAAAGAGAGTTAGCTCCGCAGTATAAATGATATATGCGGTTAGAAACTTCAACAACATCATCAAGTTTATCAAAAGAGTAAATAATCAAGGAAGAAGTTTCCTCTTCTAAATTAACGGATTTTTTCTTAAAGGTACGGGTGTTGGATTTAGAGCGAAAAGGAGTTATTTTTTCGCCAATTTCAAAGGGATGCTCCACTTTTGTAACAATAATCATAATGCTATCTACAGAAAGGGGAACAGCCTCAATCATTAAAGGAACATTATGTGTATCAAAATCATGCTCCTCTAAAGCAGTTTCCATCATATCCCGGAATAATTCTTGTGCCTTTTTAGAACCGTAAGCCAATTCACTGATTTTAATGTCTCTATTTTTAAGATCTGCTTGATTCAAAATAATTTTAATTTGAGTGTCACTTATCTTTTCTATTTTCACAAGCATCACTTCCAATCTTATATTATCTTAAATCTAGAAATATAGATATATAGGTATAGTATAATCGATATCAGGGTAAAATGTAAAGAGGGGAATAATGTCACATAATGGAGTATGTATTTGTAATTAACAAATAATATTCTTTATTTGTATTTTTATGCTTTTATAACTAGCTATTATTCGATAGCTATTTATATTTGTTTTTATTATTATATTACTTATAATAGTAAATAGGATACAAATAAATTAAAGGGGCGATAATATGTATGATGTCATTATTATTGGAGCAGGTCCAGCAGGAATGGCAGCAGCAATTTATGCCGGAAGAGCAAAGCTTAATGCAGCATTGTTTGAAAAAGAATTTGTTGGAGGCCAGGTTACAAAAACTTATGAAGTAGCCAATTATCCAGGTATTGCTGATGTAATAGGTCCTGAATTAGCCCTTAAAATGCAAGAACATGCCAAAGAATATGGAATAGAACCTATAGTCGAAGAAGTTATTGATATTGAAGTAGAAGATAAAATTAAAAAAGTTATAACAAAAAATAATAGTTATGAAGCAAGAACTATTTTATTAGCTATGGGTGCAACTTGGAAAGAGCTTGGGGTTCCTGGAGAAAAGAAATTAAAAGCAAAAGGAGTATCTTATTGTGCTACTTGTGACGGGGCATTTTTTAATGGGAAGAATACGGTTGTTGTTGGGGGAGGCAATAGGGGTGTTGAGGATGCTATATTACTTGCAAAATTTTCTCCCAAAGTTTACTTAATTCAAGATCTTTTTCATCTAACCGCTCAAAAGATTTTACAAGATACGCTATTTTCTTTAGATAATGTAGAAGTTTTAACTAATCATCAAGTTTTAGAAATATTAGGTGAGGATAAAGTAGAAGGGATAAAAATAAAGGATAAGGCTTCTGAAGAAGAAAAGGTTCTAGATGTAGAAGGAGTGTTTGTTGCAGTTGGGATGATTCCTAATTCTGATATAGTACATGGTAAAGTTGCAACTAATCAATGGGGTTATATTATAGCCAATGATAGTTGTGAAACTAACATCCCTGGTGTTTATGCTGCAGGTGATATAAGAGATAAAAAGTTAAGACAAATTATAACAGCTGCGTCAGATGGAGCCATTGCGGTTTCTTCCGTAGAAAAATATCTACTTGAAAATCCACAAAAATAAGAACTATTTTACTTGTAATAAAGCCCACACTTTTTAAAGTGTGGGGTTGTTGTTTTTTTATCCTTATTTTAACTGGAATAATTTTATTAAAGTTGTTGTTTTATGTGGTATAATTGACAACATACAATTATAAAATTATTACGTTTATATAAATAGACAAAAGTATGGGGGGATTGCATTGAAAAGAAAGAAAAAAAAGTTTGGAATCATATTTTTTATTATAATAATTGCAACATCTTTTGCATTAGTAAAGAAATATATGCCCAATTTTAATCTTATTCCTGCTTATGAAGCATTTTCAGAGCTTTCAGAGGAAAAGGTAGGTATGGTTTTAGGAAAAGATATTATTGCAATGGAGTATAGTCCTCAAATAGTGGAAGGAGAAATATTTCTTCCCTTTGACTTCGTAAAAGACTATATAGATCCTTATTTATTTTGGGACGAAGGAACACAAAAATTAACTATTACTACTCAAAATAAGGTTATTCGTATGAAGACTGATGACTTAACCTATTATATAAACCAAGAACCTTTAAAACTTCAAGTGCCTTTAAGGAAATTTGAAGAGGTCCCCTATATTCCTTTTTCATTTTTAGAGGAATGGTTTGATATTGAAGCAGTTTACCATAAGGAAAGTAATATTGTAGTTATGGATTATACTATTGAAGCTAAAAAAATAGCTGAAGTAATTAAAAAGAATGCTTCTATCCGTTATGAAGATAATATTAAAAGTCCAATCTTAGAAAAATTATCTTTAGATGAAAAGCTCGTGCTTTTTGATGAAAGCGGTGATTGGTTTTATGTAAGAACTGAAAGGGGAATAGTTGGTTACATTAGTAAAAAACATATAGGAAATATTAAAGAAGTTGAAGGTAAGGCTGTTGTAGAAGAAGAAAGCTTTCCAACATGGGAGCCAGTACAAGGAAAGATTAATTTAGTTTGGGATCAGGTGTTTAAAGTTGAAAGCAGTGAAGTACCTTCTAAATTTGAGCCTATTTATGGCCTTGATGTATTATCCCCTAGTTGGTTTGAAATAGAAGATGAAGAAGGTAATTTGAGAAATATTGCAAGTAGAAGATATGTAGATTGGGCTCATAGTCAAGGTTATCAAGTATGGGCAATGATTACTAATCCTTTTTCAGATCCTGATTTAACTCATAAAGTATTAAGCAATACTGATAGTAGAGAAAATATTATCAAGCAGCTTTTAGCTTTTTCTTCTATTTACAATTTAGATGGAATTAATATAGACTTTGAGAGTTTAAAAAAGGAAACAGGAGAATACTATGTACAATTTATAAGAGAATTAACACCCTTATTAAAAGAACAAGGCTTAGTTGTTTCTGTTGATATGTACGTTCCTTCTGGTTGGACAAGACATTATAACCGTAGTGAGGTTGGGAAAGTTGTAGATTATATAATGATAATGGGATATGACGAACACTGGAGCACTTCACCAAAAAGTGGCTCTGTTGCATCTATAGGTTGGGTTGAAGAAGGAATTAAAAATACTTTAAAAGAAGTACCTAACGAAAAAGTCATTCTAGGAATTCCTTATTATACGAGATTGTGGGCTGAAGAAGAAGTTGATGGAGAAATTAAAGTTTCCTCTAAGGCTTATGGTATGAGCAGGGGAGAAAAGTTTTTAAAGGATGCAGGAGTTGAAGCTAAGTGGCTTGAAGATGTAGGGCAATATTATGGTGAATACAGTAGGGGCAATATTGTATATAAAATTTGGCTTGAAGAAGAAAAGTCTATTGAAGAAAAAGTTAAACTGGTTAAAAAATATGATTTAGCAGGAGTTGCTGGCTGGAAAAGAGGTTTAGAAAAGAAAGAAGTATGGGATGTACTTTATAAGTATTTAAAGGAGTAAACTAGGAATATATATTTTTACTATGAATAATTATATTAAAGAAAGATTTAATTTTAAAAATCTTAGTAAAGATATATATCGAGGTGAACTATGGATTTTTGGTCAAAGAATCCCAAGATTTATGTAGGAATTGGCATCCTTTTAGTAATACTATTAGGCTATAATATATATTCTGGCAGAGCAGTAACTACTTTTGGCTTACCTACAGCTAAACGGGTAATTATAATAGATCCCGGTCATGGCGGTTTTGATCCCGGGAAAATGGGTATTAATGGTGCCCATGAAAAAGATATTAATCTTGCTATCGCCCTTAAACTTCAAGCATATCTTGAACAAAGCGGAGCTTACGTAGTTATTACAAGAAATACTGATGAAGGATTAAATGAAGAAGGCGATACTAATAAAAAACGTTCTGATATGCGAAAAAGAAAAGAATTGATTAATAGTAGTGAGGGAGACATTTTAATTAGCATTCATCAAAATAGCTTTCCGGAGTCTAAGTATAAAGGGGCACAGGTTTTTTATCATGGGCATTCAACAGAAGGCGAACGGCTAGCAAAAGAAATACAAAAGCAGTTAAAAGAATTTGTAGACCCTAACAATAAAAGAGAAGCTAAGGCAAATACTGATTATTATGTTTTAAAAACAACTAATATTCCTGCAGTTATAGTAGAATGTGGTTTTTTAACAAATCCCGAAGAAGAGGCAAATCTTAATAATGAAATCTATCAAGAAAAAGTAGCTTGGGCAATTTATGTAGCTATTGTAGAATATTTTAAAGAAATATAAAAATATTCTTTACAAAATATAAAAGTTTGAATATAATATAAAAAACAAAGTTATAAATCAATGAATGGGAATAGTACTTTTAGGATTTTGTTACAGCGAGTCGGCGGTTGGTGAAAGGTCCGATGCAAATGAATTTAAGGAATGGTCCCAGGAGATGCTAGGTGAAGTTTTTGAGTATCCGATGCCGGGTCCTCCCGTTACAGAGGTAAGATATCGAGTGTAAACTCCGTATCAGATTAATGATACTTTAATGTATTGGGTGGCTAAACAAGACATTTGTCCCAAAGGATAAATGTCTTTTTTGTTTACTAAATACATTAGACTCATTGGGTGGCATAGCGAAGATGGCCCTTCGTCCCAATTACGGGATGAAGGGCTTTTTTTAATAAAAATTTAAGGAGGGAAAATATGATTTTTAAACTTTATTCAAAAAAGCTAGAAGGGGATACCCAAACTCCCATAACAATATTTAATAAGTATGTAGGAAAAGAAAAAGGTTTTTTACTAGAAAGTAGAGATGATAAGAAAGGCAGATATTCTTTTATAGCCAAAAAGCCTTTTGCAGAGATACAAGGAAGAGATAGGGAAGTCACAATAATCGAAGGAGATAAGCTAACAAAAAGGCAAGGAAAGATTTTAGATTTGGTAAAGGAATACATGTCTAATTTTAAAGTACAGCCTACCGATATTATTCCTTTTATAGGAGGAGCAGTAGGAACTGTAGGTTATGATCTTATAAGGCAGTCTGAAAAGTTGCCTGAGCCTAACAAAGATCTTATAGGTGTACCAGATCTACATCTTATGATTACAAAAGAAATGATTGCATATGATCACCTTCATCAACAGATTTATCTTTTAGTTATAGAAGAAGAAAGTGAAGAAGGCGAAAAAAGAGCAAGAGAAAAAATGCTGCTTATGGAAGAAGAATTGAGTAAGGATAAGGAAATAGAGCCTATAAAAAACAACGTAAAATATAAAAAACTAACTAGTAATACCACAAAAGAGGAATATATCAACAAAATTAAAAAGTCTCAAGAGTATATGCAAAAAGGAGATATTTTTCAAATTATTATTTCAAAAAGGTGGACATTAGAAACAGATGAAGACGCCTTTATGCTTTATAGAAGACTAAGAAGATTAAATCCTTCTCCCTATCTTTATTATTTAAATTTTGGAGATTACCAAGTAGCAGGAAGTTCTCCTGAAATGTTGGTAGAGCTAAGAAAAGATAAAGTATATACCTGTCCTATAGGGGGAACTAAAAAAAGAGGGGTAAATCAAGAAGAAGATAAAATACTTACTGCTGAATTATTAGAAGATGAAAAAGAAAGAGCAGAACATATTATGTTGGTAGATTTAGCTAGAAATGATATGGCTAAGATAGCAAAGGTTGGTTCTGTTGAAGTAACAAGATTTATGGATATCCATTATTATTCTCATGTAATGCATATGGAATCTAAGGTAGAAGGAATAAAAACTGATAAAGATGATGCCTTTTCAGTATTAGAATCTTTTCTTCCTGCAGGGACCTTATCAGGAGTTCCAAAGCTTCGTGCGATAGAAATAATTGATGAATTAGAGGAAGAAAAGAGAGGGATTTATGGTGGTGCTGTAGGTTATATAGCTTTTGATGGAGAGATGGATATGGCTATTGCCATTAGGACTATGGTTATAAAAGAAGGTAAGGTATATATGCAAGCAGGTGCAGGAATTATAGCTGATTCAGATCCAGAAAAAGAAAATGAAGAAAGTGAAAACAAAGTTAAAGCTTTACTTAAAGCTGTAGAATAGGAGGTCAATATGGTTTTATTAATAGATAATTATGATTCTTTTACCTATAACTTATATCAATATATAGCAAGATATGAAAAAGATATAAAGGTGGTTAGGAATGATGAAATAACGATTAAAGAAACAGAAAAAATAAAGCCTTCTCATATTGTTATTTCATCTGGCCCTAAAAAACCAACAGATGCTGGTCAATCTATTGATATAATAAAACATTTTTATAAAGATATTCCTATACTTGGTATATCTCTTGGACATCAGTGTATAGGAGTTGCCTTTGGTGCAAAACTTAACTCTTCAAAAAAGATTTTTCATGGAAGGACTTCCATAATAATGCACAAGGGGACAAATGTTTTTGAAGGCATAAAAAACCCTATGAAGGTTGCAAGATATCATTCTTTAGTTTTGGATATGGATACTATTCCTGATTGCTTTGAAATTGCTGCGATTACAGAGGATAAAGAATTAATGGCTATTTATCACAAAGAATACCCTCTTGTGGGACTTCAATTTAATCCTGAATCAATATATACTCCTGAAGGTATGAAAATAATTGGAAATTTTTTAGGAAAGGAGCCGAATATATGTTAAAGAATGCTATTGAAAATCTTTTAGAAGGTAAACATTTATCAGAAAAAGAAATGATGGATGCTATGGAATTTATCATGGATGGAGAAGCTTCCCCAGTTTTAATAGGTAGTTTTTTAACAGCTCTTAGAATGAAAGGGGAAACAGCAGAGGAAATAACAGGGGGAGCTAAAGTAATGCTAAAAAAGGCAGAAAGAATAGCTCTAGAAAACTTATATACTTTAGATACTTGTGGGACTGGAGGAGATTGTTCTGGAACCTTTAATATTTCAACTGCTGTAGCCTTTATTGCAGCAGCTTCAGGAATTCATGTAGTTAAACATGGTAACCGCTCTGTCTCTAGTAGAAGTGGCAGTGCAGATGTTCTCGAAGCTTTAGGAGTAAATATATCTCTATTACCAAAACAAGTAGAAGAATGTGTTAAAGTACAAAATATAGGATTTTTATTTGCTCCTACCTTCCATAAAGCCATGAGACATGCAGCAGGCACAAGAAAAGAGCTAGGCTTTAGAACAATATTTAATATTTTAGGTCCTCTTACTAATCCTGCTAATGCAAAATCCCAAGTCTTAGGGGTATTTGATGAAAAATTAACGGAACCTTTAGCTAAAGTACTTGCTAACTTGGGAGTTGAACATGCCATGGTGGTTCATGGAATGGACGGCCTTGACGAAATTACTATAACCGGTGAAACAAAGGTCACAGAAGTAAAAAATGGTGATATTAATACCTATTATATTACTCCTGAAGAATTTGGAATAAAAAGAGCAACTAGAAATGATATTCTTGGAGGAGATGCAATAGAAAATGCTGAAATAATAAAAAATATCCTAATAGGTGAAAAAGGACCTAAAAGAGATATTGTCCTTTTAAACAGTGGGGCAGCTTTGTATGTAGGAAAGAAGGCAAAAAGTCTTCAAGAAGGAATTAATTATGCTAGGGAGCTAATTGACGGGGGATATGCTTTAGATAAACTTAATAATTATGTTGAATATACAAGGAGAATATCATGATATTAAATAAAATTGTAGAAAGAAAAAAAGAGGCTCTAGTGGAGCTTAAAAAGAATGTAAATATTGCTTACTTTGAAGAGTTAATAGATAAAAAGGATATTCCTCTGTCTTTTTATAAAGCTATGAAAAAGCCGAGGCTTTCTATAATTGGAGAGGTAAAAAAAGCTTCTCCTTCTAAGGGTATTATAAGAGAAGACTTTAATCCTGTTGATATAGCAAAGGAATATGAGTCTTCAGTGGATGCAATTTCTGTCTTAACTGAAGAAGAGTTTTTTTTAGGTTCTCCCAAATACCTTAAAGAAATACGTAAAGAAGTAAAATTACCTCTGCTTAGAAAAGATTTTATTATAGATCCTATTCAAATATATGAAGCAAGGGCACTAGGAGCCAGTGCATTGTTACTTATAGTAGCTATATTAGATGACAGTCAATTAAGGGAATTTATAAGCCTTGCTCATTCATTAAATATGGATGTACTTATTGAAGTTCATGATGAAGTTGAATTGGAACGAGCCCTAAATACTAATGCTGTGATAATAGGCATTAATAATAGAGATTTGAAAACTTTTAATGTTGATATTAATACAAGTATAAATTTAAGCAAAAATATACCTGAAGATAAATTAATCATAAGTGAAAGCGGCATTTTTAATAAAGAAGATATTAGTAAACTTAAAAAAGCCAATATTGATGGGGTTTTAGTTGGAGAAAGCTTTATGAAATCAGAAGATATAAATAAAAAGGCAAAGGAGTTTAGAGATGCTTACAATGCCTAAAATCAAAATTTGTGGTTTAAAAAGCCTTGACCAAATATTAATGATTAATAAATATGATGTTGACTACGTAGGATTTATTTTTGCAGAAAGNAAAAGAAAGATAACTCCTGATATGGCAAAAGAAATGAAAGAAAAGTTAAGAAAAGACATTAAAGCAGTGGGGGTATTTGTTGATAGTCCCATCGAAGAGGTAAACCAAATTACAAACTATTGCAATTTGGATGTTGTCCAACTTCATGGAAAAGAAACTGATATAGAATGTTCAAAAAGCATTGTGCCAGTATGGAAAGCACTTTCAGTTAAAGATAAAGAAGTGGTTGAACTTCTAGAGCAGTATAAGACCATAGAGGGTTTTGTCTTTGATAGTGGCAGTGGAGGCACGGGGAAGACATTTTCGTGGGATTTAATTAAAGGTATTTCAAATAAATATTTTACTATTTTGGCTGGAGGCCTAAATAGTGAAAATGTAATAAGAGGAATCAAAGAAGTAAGACCTCATATTGTTGATGTTAGCTCAGGAGTAGAGAGTAATGGAGAGAAAGATGAAGCCAAAATTAAAGAATTTATTAAGGCTATAAAATCATATCAGATTTTTAATAATAATTATCCACATCTATAGAATAGGTGTGGATAATTATTGTTAAATAAGTATTATATTGTGGATAAAATAAGGAGGATAAAAAATGATAAATAATTACTAATAGACAAATCATGTAATTTAATATATTATTTATACATTAGTATAAAAAAATTTATAAATTAATATAATAGCATAGGAACTAGAAAATATTATTTGCAATATATTA
>JGI24707J26582_10000511_pt1 | contig 29706 bp, 20 predicted proteins | sample BioPla1DNA1_FD_26582 | JGI IMG/M metagenome (IMG submission 26582)
CGGCACTATATGTTAATTTAATCGTTGTATTATTTGGTGTATGTAAAGTGACGGCACCGTTATCAATGGCTGCGCGAGTATTTAAACTAAAGGCAGGCGCGTGCACTTTTAAGGCAATCATTTGTCTGTATAAATTGTGAATCGCTAAGTTATCAAATTTTTCATCCCATTTAATACTATTAACGGTATACGGGCTCTTATATGAGTTATGGTCATAACTTCCGTTTGGTAGTGGTTTTGAGCGTAAGATTTCGCTACCAGCGTGTACAAAACCGATCCCTTGGCTTAAAAGACTTAGTGCTTCTGCTTGAACGGCTTGCTTTTTAAGTTGCTCAGCGCCAAATAAGTCGCCACCACTACGGCGTAATTTGTCATATATTGTTAAGTTATCGTGGACAGAAATGTAGTTAACAGTTTGTGTTGGATCACTAGAGCCACCAGTTGTTTTACCCATTAGCCCGTCTTTAATTTTATTTAAACGGTCATCATAAATTTCACCAGCGGCCATTTGCACCCAGCCCCGTGAAGTATCATTTGATCCACCTTTAATTGCATCACGCATTTGATCATTAAAACCACCTAAACCAGCGATTTGATGGAGATTACTAGAAATGGCGTAAGGTTTTTTCGGACTTAGCATTCCTTCACCACTTTCCATGTTCCACGGTTCGCCGTAAACTATAATATCATTACGATATGTTTTAAGTTTAGTCATGATTGATTGCATCGCTTCGACGGTATGGAGGCCCATTAAGTCAAAGCGGAAGCCACCGAGTTTATATTCAGTTGCCCAAAAGTAAGTTGAATCAACCATATAGCGTTCCATCATAATCCGTTCGCTTGCGGTATCGTTACCAACACCACTTGAATTACGCGGAGAACCGTCTAAATTAAAGCGGAAGTAGTAACCAGGAACGAGTTTTGTGAAGCTGTGTTGCGAAATACTTGCGACGTGATTATAAACAACGTCCATAATAATTCTTATATCTTCTTCAGCGTAAGCTTGGACAACGCGTTTAAATTCTTGAATACGCACTAAGCCGTTATATGGATCACTACTGTAGCCACCTTCGAGTACATTATAGTTTTTCGGGTTGTAGCCCCAATTAAATTCCATATCGCGTTCATCATTTTCTTGGTCATAGAATGGTAAAATTTGTAAGGCATTAATACCTAATTCTTTGATATGGTCAAACCCAGTTTTAACCGCAAGACCATTTCGTTCATACATCGTGCCTTTTTCAATTAAGCCTAAGAAATTTTTGCGTTTCCACTCACTACCGTTCCATGTTTCATCTGCTGTTAAGTCACTAACATGCAGTTCGTAAGGAACGATTTCGGTCGGTTTTTTAACACTAAAATTAACATTATCCCAGCCAGTAGGATTTGTTTTACTAAAGTCAACAATCATTCCGCGTAAGCCGTTAATCCCTGCGGCTTTTGCGTAAGGATCCACAAATTCATTAGTGCCATTACTATTTGTCGCTACTAATGTGTAATATTTACCGTGCAGGTCACCATTAACACTGACGCTCCACACACCTTTATCACCACGCACAAAGTCATGTTCAACAAATTCGTCATTACCTTTAGATTTATTGATACGAAGCGGAGTGCCACTTTCATAAATTCGAAGTTTTAAAACTTGTGTCGTTGGTGCCCAAACTTTAAAAAGTGAAGCACTTGGTGAATAAGTAACACCTAAGTCACTACCTGCATATGTTAAGTTTTCTACGAAGAAGGGGTCATCAAATAATCCTTCTAAATTAGCGAGTTTTTCTCTAATTGCTCCGCTTTCAAAAGTAACCTTGATGTTATAGAGTTTTGTCACATCAATTACTTCGTCTAAAGTAATCGTGAAATTCCAGCGATATTCCGCTGCTCTGTAACTTGCCGCAGCTAAACCTTCTTTAATTGGAAGCTCATCAACAATGACTTTATATGATTCAGGTTTTAAGTATGTTGCGACATTAATGATGTTTGTTTTTGTAAATTTAGCGTCTAAAATCTTTTCACCTTTTGCTTCAGCAGCGGATTTATAAATGGTAGTCTCCATATCGACGAGATAAAAATGTCGTTCATAATAGTCACCCTTTGGTGAAGCAACTAAGGCATAATCTTCAACATCAACCTGAATATCTGGTGTTTGTTTTGCCCATGACCCTTTAGTGCGGATAATAAGATTTAAATATTTATCACCATAGAAGTAGGAGGAGTGCACTTCAAGAGAAATACCGTAATCATCACTGCTATTAAAAGCATAAGCGCGGCCATTTTGTCCTTCACCCCAGAGCCACAAGTCATAATCATTTTGTTTACCATCATTTCGCCAGTAGTGAATAACATATAAAGCAGGAGTAACTGTTTCACTTGATGGATCTTCACCTGTTTCTGAAGAATCAGGATTTTCGCTTGATACTGGCGGGACATAGGGCGGGACATAAGTTGTCCATGACCCAATAACTGCGCCATAATTATTACCATTTTTATCTTGACCCCATGCGTCGCTAAAAAGTTCATACATATTACTTTCAAGTGGAAAAGCAAGCTCAAGATCACTAGTTTGGTTCCAATAATTATCCCAACTATTTTCAGTGTTAGGCATCATTCGTGTAAATAAGATATTCGTATAACCTAAATCAGTGGGGATATCAGCTTTATAAATATGCGTCTCGCCTTCAACTTGCGTTAAATCAAACCAAGTACCTGGGTTCCACACCCATGCTGCAAAGCGGGCATTATCAATCTTCCAGTTATCATTAACTTTTAAATAAACTGTTTCAGTAGCGCTTGCATTAACTTTGTCACGCGTTGAGTTACTACTTAGTTTAGGTAATCCTAGCGCGATTAAAAGCGTTAAGACAATAGCGAAGAAATTACGTTTTCCTTTATGCATAATCGTTCCTACCTTCTTTGTACAGATTAGTTTTTGTGAAGTAGTAAGTAAATTAATAAGTAATTTACTTTTTAATTAAAATTTAATTCATCACACTTATCTTTAATATTACCATATTAAACAAATATCACAACTTAAATTTAGCATGTGTATTCAAAAATACGCCTATTAGTGTTAGAATAAGAGTGAATTTAATATTAGTTAGGAGTAATTATGGCCTTTTTTGCCGAGCGCAAATATTATGTTGTTACCTGTAAATTTGGTCACGTTGGTCGTGATAAGTATTTACCACTTGATTTACCTATTAGAGCAACAAGTAAAAAAGAAGCAAGCGCTAAAGCAAAAAAGACTGGGGGTGGTAAAGCGCGATCACCCTGATTGGTGTTTAAAAGGACCAACGGAAATTACTAAAGAAGAATATAATGAACTTAAAGCAAAATTAGTAAATGATCCTTATTGGAATAAGAAAACACGGCAAAACACCGCTCTTTTTGCTGATAGGCTCATTGATGAACCTAATTATACGAATAGGCGCGGCATTAAAACAAATACAGTTACCTTTAAAAAACCAACAACCGCTGAAATAAAAATGTTTCATCAAAAAAAGCGCAAGATTCGTGATAAAGAAATCCAAGAATTTTATGATGAAGCAAATGATTACGAAAGTTAAAAAATAAAATCCACCTAGTCTATTAGTAAGGACACTAAAAGGTGGATTTTTTTGTTAGAAAAGTGGTAAATTTTCTGGATAAAGCGCTAAATCAAAGATAATATACGGATTTCGTCCTTTTAAGTAGAGTCGGTTCGGGAAAAGATCAATATGTGTGTTGTAATCAGCAGTCACACTATTATAAGCATTAATCTTTGGTAATAAAACACTTGTTATTGCATCAAACTCTGTGTAGAAGGAAGAAGGAAGGGTACTACCAAAAGTATCCTTATTATCCTTTAAATAAAGTATGAGTGTCATAAAGTTTTCATCAATATACTTAGCATCTTGCAATGCAGGCCACACAGTTTGAGAGAGAAGCTTATTGTCATTAAAAATAGTAATCCGCTCCTCAATGTTATTTACTAAAGCAGTAGCGGTTTCATCTAAAGCGGATAAATTATCATGTAATTCTTCTATTTTTGTGTAGCGCTCACTTAAGGTAACAAATAAGTCGCGCGCTTTTACTTCAAGTTTTTCCATGCGTTTATTTGCTCCGCTCGTAGCGCCAACGGAGTTACTAAAAATAACTGTCGCAAAAAGAATAATTGTTCCAACTATATAATAATGAATTCGCTTCATTTAATCGTCTCTTTCTAACTTCGCTCAACAACTAAGACAAAGTAGTAATTATTGACAGCAACTTCGCGGCCATCAATCGATATTGTAACAGTTATTGTTACATTTTCCTCAACTTGTACTGCTCTCGCTGCGGCAATTGCCATGATATTAGCATCATTTTTCAAGTGATTAATTAAGTCTTGGTAAGTGTTAAGTGGTTCACCTGGATCATAAGTGCCAATTGGGCTAAGTGTAATCCCTTCAACATCTTTACCTTCATAGTGATGGGTTTTTTGTGAGATGAAGAACAAATGATCTTTACCATTTGTATTAACATCAAACTGAATGAGCTTATTTTCAAAGTCAGTATATTCAAATTCAATCGGGAACACGAGTGTTTCACCAAAATAGAGTAATTGATNTGGATTAAGCGGATCAGTTGGTTGTGGTGGGTTAGTGACATTAATATACGGATCAGTGTGGTCGATAAGGTTAACAATATCGTAAGTATCTAAAATCGCTGTCCCAATCTTGCTATCAACATCAGCCTTAATTGTTTTTAAGTAGAATGTTGTGGAACGGACTTCTGGTTCACCCTCGCCACTAACTAAAGTAACGGTGACATTAAGTTCAACATTATAACCAACCGATTGTGAATGTTTGTATAAGTCTTTTGTTGGTAAGGCTTTAATACTATCAGCAAGCGCTGTTAAGTTATTTGGATCGACAGCACTAGCGTCATAACTACCAAGCGGTGTTAGTGTCTTAGCGGTCACTAGATTATCACTAATTGTTGCGCTCTTACTAGCTTCATAGAAATTAAGCGCACCAGGATCATCACTATTAATTGTTGTTTCGATTTGTAACTCTCTGTTGCCAAAGTTTGTGAGGGTAATTGATTGCGGGACGACAATTGTATCAACGAGATGTTCAATCGCGTAAGGATTAAGTGGGTCTTTAGCCTGATCAGCAATTTTTTGAATTTTTACATCATCGTTTACATCTTCATAAGTAACGACATTGAGTAAAGAACTATCGTCAATTAAGTAATCGATAATTTCCACATCAATATCTGCGGCCACAAGTGTGAAATAATATGTTTTTGTCGCGGTTTTACCGTTAAGTGTAGCACTTAGTTCAATATCAACATCAATACTAGTTTGGGTAACGCAATCATAAAGATCTTCACGCGAGAGCCCTTTAATTTCTTCGGCAAATGCTGGTAAATCATTTTGCGGTGTCGTGTAAGCTAAACCGCCGACTGGTGTTAATGTCTTAACAGTGACAGGGTTACCGTCAAGCGTATCAGTCTGTTCGGACATATAAAATTTATCAGCGTTATTACCTAATACATTAATTGAGAAGTCTAGCTCTTTGTTACCAAAGTCACTTAAAACTACATGGCGCGGTATGGCTAGAGTTTCGGTTAAGTACGATACCTTCATCCGTTTTTCTGGAGTGGAAGGCATATTTTCACGTGTCGTACGAATAATACTTGTGGTGTCTTTGTAAAATACTTTATTAATCATGTATTCGCTTTTAATTGCATAATCAACAATTTCTTGGTCAAGCGGTGGTTCTTGTAGCCTAAAGTAATAAGTTTCTGTCCGTTCTTCACCAAAACAAGTCGCGGTAATGGTGATGCTAAAATCTTGAGTAGGTTGCGTAGCGTAAGGATATAATTCTTTTACATCCACACTCTNTAAGTGATCTTTTAATTTATCGACAGTATCGACACTTGCGGGAATTTCACTACTGTAAGTCCCAACAGGTGTTAAAGTGTGCACAGTAACATCCCCTGTAATTAATTCATTACCGGGATCTAAATCTTCAATTGGCTTACTCATTTCACCAATAAATAATAAATCAGGACGATTCGTCGTGACTTCAAAAGTGACATCGCCCAAGTCTTTAAGTGTAACAATTTTTGGAATGGCAATTGAATCAAGGAAATAAGAAAGATTAAGTGGATTTTCGCTTTCACTTGGTAAGTCTGCGACATTTTCGATTGTACTTTCAACTTCATTATTTTCTTGGTTAAAACCGTGAATACGATAAAGATTAATTAAGTAACCAGATTTAAATACTTCTTCAAGTACCATTGCTCCAAATAATGGTTTAGTTAAATTAAAATAGAAATTTTTGCTTTTACTTTTACCAGCGGAGCGCGCAATGACTTTCATCGTGGCGTTAAGTGGTTCTTGGTCAATCGATTCTACTAACTCATCACGTGGTGTATCTTCTAAAACCGTTTGAATTTGATTGATATTAGTAACACCTTCAAGAATCGTACTTTCGCCAACAGGAACAATCAGCGCTAATTTGTAGGTGATGGGTACTGGGAAAGCGCTTGTATCAAAGCGGAAGTTTTCCGGTAAGTCACTTTCCGTTACATCAATGACATGGAAGGCATTTGTTGCTCCTTCACCACTAAACTCAAAATCAAAATGGAGTTTAATCGTTTTATTAAAGACGACCGTTTCAAGATCGCGCGGGACGACTAATACATTTTTTAAATAGTTAAGTTCAGCGCGATTAGCCTCACTACTTGGTGGATTTTCAAATGGCACAAATGTTGGATTAGTGTTTTCTGCACTTGGCATTAAATCAAGGCGATTAATAAGCACAGGTAAATCCATCACGGTATTGACAAGAATTGATCCGATGATATTATCAATTAGCTTACAGCTAGTAAGAGTAAATAAGGTGACAAGCGCCAATGGGACTGCTTTTAATTTGCGAAGTTTCATAATAGGACCCCCTAAACCTTCTTTATATTTAAATTATAATATTAATTATTATAAAAATGATAGATAAAATAATTAGACTATTAAAAATTGCAACCGGAATATTTTTGCGTTCAGCACTTTTTTTCTTTAAGTAATATAAGAGTGCACTGATCCCAAGTAGTAATAAAATTATTACTATCCACCAATAAATAATGCCGATTTTACCTTCATTTATTGTTAACCATCCAAACTCTTTATAGTCAAGGAAGAAGTAAGGAAACTCTGTTGCGCCGAAAGTAGCGCCACAAAGGTGAACAATATACACAAAAATTACATAAATAAATCCGCTAGAAAGGCCTAGATATTTAGCATATTTTGGAATATCACGATTATCATCATATAAATATTGGCTGATAGCAAGAATCGGGACAATATTATGTAATGTTAAATTTTGCACGGAATAAAAATAACCAACGCTAAGATCAGGAATAAATGGACCAAGGAAAATAGCAAACACTAAAAAGGTTAATGTAACAGCGGTAACTGTAATATGCTGAAAGATTAAAACCGAGCGCGGAACTTCCTTTTCAGTTAAGTCGTAATATAGTAAAATTCCCATACAAACGGCGACAAGAATATTACTTTGGGTTGTAAAGTACATAAATGGTACGTGACCCGTGTAAATTAATAAACCATGCAGTTGCTGTGATATTATTCCGATAATTGCGGCAACGATAATACTAATCTTTAAGATAATGTTAATAGTGCGTTTTTTCTTAGTTTCCATAAAAAGATTATACTACAAATCAAGATATTATCTTGATGTTTTTATTGCAATATTGTGATAAAGTCGGTATGATTAAGACTAGGCCGACGTAGCTCAATCTGGCAGAGCAACTGAATCGTAATCAGTAGGTTGCGGGTTCAATTCCTGTCGTCGGCACCAGTCAAAATGAAAATGTCCCACGCATCTGGGACTTTTTTATTAATTAAAAGTAATGTTTATTAAAGTTTTTTAAGGGGAACGTAGGGTTTTTCTTGATAATAATTTTTATTAAGTTCACGCTCTTCAGGACTTAGTGAAAAATATTCTTCTTCGTCATTAATGTTATTAAATATTTTTGAGGTTCTTGCATCAACGACATATGTGCCACTGAAAATACCGTGCAGCGCTTGTCTTTTATGTGTAAGTGCAACCGCTCCGCTTGTGAGTAAAAGCGGCATAAAAAAGCCATAGAAATTTAAGCCGATTTCGACAACGCCATATAGCAAAGAGCGAATTAACATACGCCACCACGATACTTTATAGCCGTTTTTATCAACAACAGCAAGTCCAGTCAAAAATTTACCAAGCGTGCGCCCATGGCCAAAAAAGAAAGGCGCTGCAAGAATAGGTAATATTGTGCCGCTGAAGGCACTGATTGATAAATTTAAAACAATGAATTGCTTTAAAACTTTTTCGGCTTTTTGATAAGCGGGATTACGCATTAAATCAGTTAAAGCGTTCGCGTAGAGATTTTTCCACACCTCGTTTCTATCACCAGCTGAAAGATTAGCTTTAAATGAATAAGAGATTGTTTTATATGGTGTATCAAAATCAAAGAATGAGTCATCCTCTCCTTCTTTTAATACCATTGTGCGATAGTTAAATTCGGTGTCTTCTGTATAATACACTGATTTTTCATAGATGAAACCAGTATTTTCTTGGGTATAGAAATATTCTAAACCTAAGAAGTAACGAACATAATTATCACGCTCATTAATATCTAAATTTAAAAATGCTGTCGTCCGCGATTCATCATAACTATGATATAAACCTGAATCTTTTTTAATGTTATAAAAAGTTAAATTAGCGGTGCTTCCTACTTTACTATTCGTGTAAATAGCGTCCACTGCCATAAAACTAAAAAAGCCGAGCACTAACACTAATAAGAGGTCTAAAAGTGCAGCTTTCATCCTGCGCCCGAAGGGGGCAATTAATATATTTGAATATTTCCGTTTAGCGCGAATTTGATACATAACGATATTATAGCAAATATGCCGCACTAAGTTTAAGATTTGGTATCTTCCTTTGCTAAAAGTACGCTTATTCGGTAAAATGAACAATATGGAAAAAAGTTTACAACCGACTGATACAAAAAAAAGACGGCGCAGAAAAAGACCACGAAGAATTAGGCAAAACTGGTTCTTCCGTTTTTTACGTAATTTTGTGAAGCTATTTAAGAAGCGTCCGCTTATTTATGACCATAATGAAGATATTGTTGGTCCTGCTATTTTTGTTAGTAACCATAGCGGTGCAGCGGGTCCAATGGATCTTTCAATGTTTTTCCCTTATTACTTTGTGCCATGGGGAGCGTACGAGATGCGTGGTAACTATCGTACACGCTGGAAATATCTTTATTATGTTTTTTATCAACAAAAATTACATTACGGTAAATTTAAAAGTTTTTTCTTAGCGACAATTCTTGCGGTAATTAATCCTTTCCTTTATGCAAATATGCGCCTAATTCCTACTTATCAAGACATTCGTTTTANGAAGAGTTTACGGGAAAGTTTAACTTATTTAGATGANGGCATTCCTATTCTTGTATTCCCTGAAGATTCAAGTGAAGGTTATTTTGACACGATTATTAAATTTAATGAAGGTGTCGTCGTGCTTGCTGACTATGTCGATAAACATCGTAATCTTAACATTCCAATTTATCCGGTTTATTACAGTAAAAGGGCGCGTGAGATTGAAATTGGTAAACCCGCTTACTATCGTGACTTAAAAGCAAAGGGTCATACCCGCTCTGAAATCGCAGATATCTTACGGAAGCATGTTAATACATTATACGAAAATATTAAAGCAAGAAAAGCACGAAACGCGAAAGCAAAGGAACGAGTAAGAAAAGGTTAAAATGCTCTTATTATAACGACAAAAGGCGGCTAGATTGCCGCCTTTTTACTTTGCTTTTAAATAGTTTAAGCTTGATAACTTGAATCGTGTTCTTCGACAACAACTGGCACAATAATTGGCCAATTTTTAGCTTGTACATATTTATAAAGTTCTTTACGGAATTCGCGTTCAATGCCGATGTGTTGCCGTGATTCTGTTTTGATTGTAACTCTAAAGAGTAAACCATCATTTACATCCATTAAGACAATTTTTTCAGGCATTTCAAGTACTTGTGGGTTTTTGTCTTTAAACTTCTTTAAGAAGGCTCTAAAGTCCGCTGTTTCTAATTCTTTAACATTAAATGGATAATCCATTTTAAACTCAATGATGGCGATGCTTGGGTTAATACTAGCGTTCATCACTACTTTAATATCACCATTATTAATCGTAATTACTTCACCTTTCCAGTTTTGAATTTTAAGGCGTCGTAAACCAACATCTACGACAGTGCCGGATTGACCACCGATTTCAACGAAGTCACCAATTTTAAAAGTATGTTCTAAAATAAGGAACATCCCCGCGATTATGTCTTTAATTAATTCTTGGGCACCAAAGCCAACGGCAAAAGCCACAACCCCAGCACCTGCTAGAAGGGGCACTAAATCAAGTCCTAATTCTTTTAAGATCATAATAATAATCCAGAATAAAAAGAAGAAACGGATTAGGCTATTGATAAGGCGACGCACTGTTTGTTTTTCTTTTGTTTCTTTAACCCCAAGTTTACGTTCAACGCGGCGTGTGCGGAAAATAATTAATTTAATAACAAGCGTAACTAAATAAGCAAGGATCACCCAAAAAATAATCATAATTGCTGTTACTAAAATTTGCGCAAGTGATTCATTTGCGATAAAAGACGCGAACCAGTTATTTAATACTTCACGTAATTGTGCTGCTAAATTCATATTGATATACCTCCATTAACGCTTGTAATTTTAGCGAAATATGCCACTTTTTTCCAATGTTATGTTATAAAATTAAAAGTTTAATTAATAGATGATTTCATAATGGTCGTGATTAAGGCGATTAATCGTCACTAGTGCCGCTTCACTGCTTGCCCAATCGCTATGACCATGCACCACAATTCGCACTACCTGCGGATTAGTGTACCATCCCGAAATATACCCAAGATTAAAAGAAACAGTGTTACTTGCACCTGCTGGCGAAGAAGTTTCATAACTATAACCATCATTGTAGTAAAGGTAATATGAAGAACCCATGCCAAGCGAATTAGCGGTATCATTTGGTACTCTTGCAAATGTAAGATACATTTTTTCTTCAATATTAAAACCTTGTGGTGTATTTAATTTAGGGACTGCTTCAATTGAAAAACTTAGCGTTTCATAATCGCAATTAATATGACAAACACCACTTAAATTACCTGCTTTTATAACAACCGGCGTATGTCTCTTAATGTGATTTCGCTCATTATATAAACTTATTTCATTCGTGGAAACAGTCTTTTTATATTCACCAATTTGCACATCATATTCACTAATGCCTTCAACCTTATCCCACAAGAGTACTTTCCCGTTTTTTAAGGCAAAACCAGTAATACTTGGCTCTTCTCCAGAGTTATAAATTACGCCATCAATATACACTAGTGAAAGTGTTGCCGCTTCACTATAAAGAATGTCGTTATACGCTGCTTTAACACTAACAGTAAATGCTTCGCCACTCATATATTCAGCATAATCTAGTAAATCAAAATTTGATGCTGTTGTTGTGAAATTGTGAGTGCCAATAGAAACTTCAAAGCTATTATATAAGCCATTAGCGATTATTGTGACTATATTATCATCACGAACTAAAGTAGGTGTTTCTAGCGTTAAATTATCATCATACAAGAAATATTTAAGATCATGACTTATTACTTTAACAGTAAATGATGGCCCTTCTTTTAAAAGGACACGGCCTTTAAATGTAAATTCATGAATAGCGTTCCCACTTATGTAATCAGGAAGACTAATATAAGTTTGCGGAATAACGCGCGGATCATCACTGCCAACTTTTATTTCGGTAAAATTGGCGTTTGTCTCCCACGAAAGTTCGTAATCAGTCACTTTAAAATTCGTGTATGTTATTTCAAATGGGGATGAATAAAATTCATAATATACACCATCGATACAAATTATTGTAAAGGCGTCACTTGGGACACTGATAGCGTGACTATTATGCGCGGTAATCGTTACCACAGTAGCGCAAGTATACACTTTTGATAGAGTCATTAAATCTAATTCATTGGTATCGTATACTGTTTTTCGTTCGTATTCCGCACCAGTAGAACCAACCATCACATTGTAATGAGTTGCTTCAGTTACAGCGTCCCACTTAAATAATTATTTTCAATGCAAATGTTTTTTACCGTATCAAGAATGCGAAATGCCGTTGATGAAGAAGATTCAGAAGATGATGAAGTAATTTCACTAGTTTTTTCACTACTAGAAGAGACTAATTTTTCACTATGTTCACTGCTTGAAGAAGAGCGACATGCAGAAAGTAATGTCGCTACGAGTAATAGTGATATTTTAAATATTTTTTTCATTATGTTTACCCCCTTCTTTAAATTTATATACCTTGCTTTTATAAGCATTATATTTAGCGTGGCGTCCCGGGAGCGACTCGAACGCCCGACTTACAGTTTCGAAGACTGTTGCTCTATCCAACTGAACTACCGGGACACATATTTAGATTAATCTAAATAATACTAAATTTCAAGGTGACTATTAAAAAAGCCCGCTTTTTGTTAAGCGGGCTAAACCATTTAGGATTGGTAATTTATTTTAGTTATGCCTACTAGGCAAGTGTGACTGCGCCGGTAAAGGTGTAGTCAGCAGCAATCTCTAAAGTTAAGGTAACTTTATGATCACCAGCGGTTACTGGTATGTCTTGACCTTCGGAATCACCAAAGCTTAAGAACCAACCACTATAGAGTTCGGTTTCTCCAACTGCGAGGGCACCAAGTTTGACCTTGAATTTTCCGTCAGTGAAGGTATAGGTACCTTCTAAGGTTAAGGTGACTGCGCCTGCTTCGCCGGCAACTTCGCCTGCTACTGCAAGTGGAGCACTGTCTTTATCCCAACCATCTGCTAATGAGTCACCGCGAAGGGCAAAGTTAATTTCAGTAATAACAATCTTGGTTGTATCGAAGTAAATTCTATACCAACCTTCGTGTCCTTCAGTAACTGTAATGTTTTCACCAGTTTTAATCGTTTCAACTTCTTCAACACGTTCTGTTGGTTGGGTAAATCCTGCTGGTAAGACGTTGTCTGGGTGTGAACCGAAGTTTAGACCCCAGTCGTTATTTGCACGGAGTTTGAATTCGCCAACTGGAAGTTTCACAAATGGGATGTAATAGAATGGTGCTTCTAAATTATCATCATTGTATGTTAATTCAATGTCTAAGTCACCATCATTACCCCAGTTGTTTAATTCACCGACGACGCCCCAGTTATCAATTGCACCTTCTTCAGGGTTCGGAGTTGCAGGTGAACCTTCTGGTAAGTCACCAGTACGGGTAACTCTGAGCCATTCATAAGTTGTTTCAATTTCGATTAAGTAGGCACCAGCGTTAACGATTTGGACGTTATCANATCCGCCAGCAANGAAGTTTTCATCGTTTCTGTCTTCTTCGCGGATTTTTCCGTATGAGAATTGTAATTCACTATCCCATTCTGCATTTGGAATCTTGATTTTGAATTCACCACGGAATCCGATAACGAGTTCGATTGAGTATAAGTTGCTGTCATCAGCTTTTGTTAAGTAGGAACGGACGTCCCAATGAACACCTTCTTCACCAACTGCGTTCCAGTTGATATAGCTGAAGTCAGGGTTCGCTAATGAACCGACAACGTGGAATGTACGTGTGTCTGGTACATATAATTTTTCATATTTTGGATAGACATCAGTATCTTCCATAATGAAGTCTGTTGGTTTAAATGGCTTCTTTAAAGCGGCATCGCTATACCAGCCAAGGAATTCGTATCCATCACGAACAGGATCTTCTGGCATCTCGAGTAAGATATGTCCTGCTTTTACTTTAATTTCTTCGTGAATGACAGCAAGTTCATTAACGTAGAATGTAACGTAAACATCTGAACCTTCCCAAAGGGCTAGAAGTTTAACTTCGCTGGTAACTGGGGTATCCCAGTCATAAGCTTCATAATCTTCACCAAGTTGTAATCTAGCTTCTTTATGCCAGCCACGGAATGTGAAATCATCGCCTGGCTTGAATTCGGCTGGATCTGCTGGTTTAGTAGCCTTATCGCCTTCTCTAATTTGGAGGGTATCAATGTAAGTACCATCATAGTTTTTTAAGACGACACTATGCTTTGCTCTCGTATCTTCTGATGAAGGGGTAACAACTTCTGATGAAGATGCTCCGCCTTTACATCCTGCGAGTAAGCCTACGGCTAAAGCAGTGGTGAAAATACCTTTAAATAGTTTTTTCATTATTTTCTCCTTTTCTATTTTTTTGCCTAAATGGTTTCTTTGGCTTATTTATTATACAACTTTTCACCCTTAACAGTCAAGAATATGCTAAGGGCTAAAGCTGTTTAATAACATAGTTATAATGCATAATATTCGAAGTATTTGCCTAAATGAGTGGAAATTGCCGAAATATTAGTTATAAACGGCTAATTATACTGATAATTTCTTTTTGCGGAAGAATAATATTAAGCCAACACCAACACCAACAACGGTGAGTGATGGGATAGTAATATAGAGCCAAGTAAGATTAGCCTCTTCCCCTTCTTCACTTGGAAGCGTTTCACTACTTGGTAAGTCTGGAGTACTTGTTGCCGGCGGAGTAACACCTTCGCCAGAAACAGTCACGATTGTCACATTGCTACTTAAGGAAACACTCTTACCGAGCACTGACCATTTTTCCATCGTGTTTGTCGAATCAAAGAGTACATATTGTCCTTCTAAATCGTTTATACGAACACGCGTACCTGCACCTAGGAAGTAAGCAGTGTAAGTAGTTTCGCCATCAACGACCACTAGTTTGATAAGTGTATCTTGGTACCCGATTTCTGAACCAAATTTGACACTAACATTGGCGCTGATTTCCGCACTTGTGGTGTAGTGGAATCCAGGGGTATCACGTTTAATGGCAATTAATTCTTTATAGCGTTCAAAGACATTTAAATTAGTAACTTTTTCATTCCACTTAATGCTATTAACACTATACGGGCTTTGGTAAGAGTTATGATCAAACTTACCGTCACCAAGTGGTTTAGAACGTAAGATTTCACTACCAGCGTGAATAAAGGAAACACCTTGTGAGAGTAGTGAAATTGCTTCAGCTTGGATATTTTGTTGCGCTAGTCGGTCTAGTCCAAATAAATGGCCACCAGCGTTGACTAACTTGTCATATAGTGCAAGGTTATCGTGACAAGCCACATAGTTTACTGTTTGCACAGGACTACTTTGTGTGCCACTAATCTTGCCAAGCATCCCGTCTTTTATACTATTTTTTGTTCCTTGATAAATTTCACTAGCGGCTTGTTGGACAAAACCGCGTGCTTTACCATTTGTATCACCTTTAACAGAGTCACGTAATTTATCATTAAATGCTCCGACTCCTGGAACTTTATGAATGTTATTTTGATTAGCGCCATTAGCACTTACACTACCGCCACCCATATCCCACGCTTCACCGATAATGAAGATGTCAGGACGAATTTCCACGAGACGATTACGTACTGTATTCATTGATTTAACAGTGTGTAAGCCCATTAAGTCAAAGCGGAAGCCACCGATTTTATATTCTTTCGTCCAGAAAGCAGTGGAATCACGCATGAAGTTTTCCATCATGATGCGTTCACTTGCCGTGTCATTACCGCACCCACTAGCGTTTGTTGGTGAACCGTCAGCATTATAACGGAAATAGTAGCCAGGCACTAATTTATTAAAGGAGTGACCACCAAGGTTTGCAACGTGATTATAAACGACATCCATGATAATACGAATATCTTCGGCAGCGTAAGCTTTAACGACTTGTTTAAATTCACGAATACGCACGAGACCGTCATACGGGTTACTTGAGTAAGAACCTTCTAAAACATCATAGTTTTGTGGGTTATAACCCCAGTTAAAGGATGGTTCGCGTTCATCATTAGCTTGATCGTAGAACGGAATGATTTGTAGGGCATTAATTCCTAATTCTTTAATGTGATCAAAGCCGGTTTTCACTGTGACACCACCAGCGGTGTAAGTTGTGCCTTCTTCGATTAAACCAAGGAAGCGTTTGCGATTTTCTTCGCTCCCATTCCAACTCTCATCCGCAGTAAGGTCGGCGACATGGAGTTCGTAAGGAATAATTTCGGTGTGTGATTTTACTGGGTAATCAACTTCATCCCACCCTGTCGGATTTGTTTTACTAAAATCAACGATCATCCCGCGGACACCATTAATCCCAGCACTTTTAGCGTATGGATCAATTAATTCAACATAGCCTGTTGGGTGTTTAGCGACAAAAGTGTAGTATTTGCCGTGATAATCACCCGCAAGTTCAGCGCTCCATACACCTTTTTCAGTGCGCACGAAATCGTGTTCTGTATATGTGTCATTACCAAGATCAGCATTTAGAGCGACCGGTGTACCACTTTCATAAATCCGTAATTTTAATTCAGAAGCAGTTGGTGCCCATGCTTTAAATGTTGATTTAGTGGGTGAATAAGTAACCCCTAAGTCTTGGCCATTATAAGTCATGTTTTCAATAAAATAAGGATCATCAAATAATCCCGATAAACCAATTTCACTAATGACAGCACTGCCTGCGGTAAAAGCGACTTCGACAGTGTAAGCTTTACTAAAGTCAGGAAGGAATGCTGCGCCTAAATTAACGGTAAACACATATGACCATGTGTTGTTATTATAAGTATGCTCTGCCGCTCCACTTGTGACATTTGTGCCATCAGCCTTAATCACAAAAGTTGTTGGCTCATTATTAGTGGAAACACGAACTGTATTTTTACTTGCAAAGATACTTTCAGTTACTTGGTTTGCTTTTGCTTCTTCAGCACTAGCAAATACAGTAATTAAACCGTTTACTAAATAAAAGTGATAGGCGTTAGTAACGGTATCAAATGTAAAATCACTATACTGAATATTTACATCAGGTGTTTGCCATTCCCAGCTTCCCTTTGTTTTTAAGAGGAAGTTAATTTGTGTTTGATCGGTAAAATTCGCCACTGGCACATGTAAATATTTTCCGTATGCATCAGTTTCGGTGAAGTTATATTCTGATCCATCTTCATCTTGACCCCAAATCCACATCGCATAACGCGCATAATTAGCGTCATTTCTAAAATAGTGAAAGACGATATGCGGTTCAGCGTAAGCCTGCTCTGGCGTCAGTACTTTTTCCACTTCTAAAGTAGGTTTTGGACCTACTGCTCTTTTCGGTGCACTTTTATCAGTACTGCCAAACACCATCAAAGAGGCGAGAAGTATTGTGAAAAGTTTTTTCATAAATTTCTCTCCTTTCTTAACGATTATATTTCTCAATTAAATATGCGTATAAAGAACTTTCTTCATCAAAAGTCTTAAAGTCTTGCATTTTCCATTCCCAGTTTGGGCTACCAATTGTACTTGGAGAATTCATCTTGGCTTCATCCCCTAAACGCAATAAATCCTGCATTTGGAAAATAGCGTAACGCGCGTCACTACCAAAATTCATCGCCATAAAGTTGTCGTAGAAATTATCAAATTCATTAAAGCCTAAATCATCTAATAATTTATTCGCTGCTTTCATAAACTTTTTATCTTTCCACTTGAAATAGCCGCGAATTGGCGAGTTATCATGTGTACCTGGATAAATACAACGATTTTCTAACCATGCATTTTCATCGCGCTTTTCAAAGGGATTAAAAGTGAAAGATGTAATTTCCATTCCTGGTAAATTATAATGGTCACGGAGTTCTAATACTTCTGGGCGTAAGTCACCTAAGTCTTCAGCGATAATTTTGATATCTGGTAATTCTTCGTATATTTTATCAAAGAGTGCGTAGCCTGGCGGATAAGCCCAGTGTCCATCATTAGCGCGACTGCTACCGGCGGGAATTTTCCAATAGGAATCAAAACCGCGGAAGTGGTCAATGCGGATAATATCAAAAAGTCTAGCGTTATAACGCAGTCTATCAACCCAAAATTCAAAGCCGGTTTCCGCTAAGTAGTCCCAGTCATAAAGCGGGTTACCCCACAGTTGACCATCAGCGTTAAAGTAGTCGCCTGGCACACCACCAACGAATGTTGGCTCATCATTTTCGTCAAGCAAGAATGCTTTACGATTAGTCCAAACGTCAACACTATCAATACCCACGTAAATCGGGATATCGCCAACTATTTGCATCCCGTAACGATGAGCGTAAGCGCGGAGATCCATCCATTGTTTATAAGCAATGTATTGTAACCACATTTCAAATTCAATGGCTTTCGCAAATGGTTTTAAGTTCACACCACGGCGCGTTTTACTCCATTCACGTTGCGCTTCTTTCCAGTAATGCCATTGCACTAAGTTGTTATCACGTTTAAAGGTAATAAAGATCGCGTAATCTTTAACCCATTTATTATCTTTAACCCATTTTTTAAACCCGCGTCGGCCTTGTTTTTTAAAATTATTAAAGGCGCGTTTTAAATGACGCAGTTTAAATTTACGCACTTTGTCATAGCGAACTTTTTTACTGCGCGCAAAGTAGCTAGGAACTTCCGGTAGTAATCCTTCTTTTGTTAAAAGTTCGAGACTAATATAAATTTCATCAAATGGTTTCGAGCCAAATGGTTGATAAGGCGAATTACCGTAACCAAGCGGGTTAACAGGTAAGATTTGCCATAATTTAAAGCCAGTTTTGCTAGCTTTACGAATAAAAGTGCGGCCACTTGGACCAAAGTCCCCAATACCGTGTTTGCCCGGTAAACTACTGACCGCTAGTAAAATGCCTGCTTGACGCATTTTATTTCCTCCTTAATACGACACTGCTATAAGGGGCTAGTGTTAATGAGCCATCAACATACTTTGCCCTTGTGCCGGTAGTGTAAATGTCATGAATAATTTCTACTTCATATTCACTAATGAAGCGTGTAAGGTTCAGCGAAACTTCTTCGGCAAGTAAGTTGTGAATTACATGCAGTTCACGCTGGCCATTATGTTCTTTTAGTGTTAAACCAGTAACACCGTTATTATTAAGTCTTAAATTATAAGCGCGAGCGTTTTTAATCCATGGGTGAAAGTTTCTTACATTAATTACCTTGCGGTAATGGTTAAGTAAACTAAACGGTTCACTAAGTAAATCTTCTGCCCCGTACTTTACTTGATTTGCCATATTGTAAGTAGTACCAATTGGTGGATTAGTGCGATGTTTATCACCGACTCTTTTCCAAATCATTGGTAAGCGGCGATTTGCATCAGTCATCGCGCCTTGTCTACTACCTTTTAACCCAATTTCTTCCCCATAATACATAAAGGGAACACCAGGCGTTAAGATGTAGACGCTTGCGCCGAGTTTTTGTCGTTCTAATTGATCACCTGTGAACATTTGACTAGAACGGTCCATATCATGGTTAGTTAAGAACATTGCCATTAGTGCATTTTCATTAATTGCATATGCGTCACTAAAGGCGTTGCTAATGTAATGCGAAAGTTGCGGACCAGAGCGCGCCATAATGCTGTCAATTATAAACCCAGTCGCGTTAGCGCCATCAAAATTAAAGAGTGATTCAACCCCGGCGTAGTAATACTTTTGCACATTAAAGTTTTCCCATGCTTCAGCGACGATATAACTATCGGGTTTATAACTTTTAACCATATCGCTAAACCACCCTAAAAAGTCGATGTTTTCCGGATGAGTTTCAAAGAAATGACCCGCAGCGTCAAGTCTAAACCCTTTAACCCCGCGATCAAGCCAAAATTTACTAATGCTCGTAATTTCTTCACGTACGGCTGTATTGTTGAGTAGTAGTTCAGGCATATGGTCGCCAAAGTAACCAATTTTAACTTTTACTTCGCCATTTTCAATGTAAAAGTCATACCAGTTACCTTTATCATTTGGGTCGTTAGGATTGTATTCTGGTGTATTAAACCGTCTTCTCCCCTCAAGAAACCACGGGTGCGTGCGCGCAGTGTGATTAATAACGAGGTCAATAATAACATCAATATTATGTTCTGCTGCGACACTGATTAAAGTATCAAAGTCATCAAGCGTACCAAAGTCAGGATGAATCGCTTTATAATCGGTTACATCATAGCCATGATAACTAGGTGAAGGGTTAATCGGGGTTAACCAAATACCCTTCACTCCTAGTTCTTGTAAATATGGAATTTTATCAGTGATACCTTTTAAGTCGCCATGACCATCCGCATTTGTGTCAGCGAATGAGCGCACGAAAATTTGATAGTATACGCCGCCTTTTTCATTAGTGATTGACTCATCAATTTCGTAATCCGTCGGCGCTTGTAGTATTTCTTCACTCGAAACACTTTCGCTTGGTAAATCTTTACAACTTGCCATAAATAGTAAGGGGAAGATAAGCATTAAAGCACGAAGGCTTTGTTTTGCTTTCATGGTTATCCCTTAACTGCTCCACCTGTTACACCGCTGACATAATAGCGTTGCATGAAGACGAAGAGAATTGTAATTGGAATTGAAATGAGTACTGCTCCTGCACAGAAGAGCGTGAAGTACTTACCAAGTTTTTCTAGACCGCCATTAATCATGTCATAAAGTCCGCGGGCAATGTTCCACGCTTCACGTTTACCACGTGTAATCGTGGCAACGAAGATATAGTCACCCCACGGGCCCATAAATGCACCTAAGGCGGTGTAAATTAGAATTGGTTTTGAAAGTGGCAAAATAATATGCCAGAAGATTTGTGCTTTATTAGCACCGTCAATTTCCGCTGCTTCATCGATTGATTTACTAATCGTATCAAAGTAGCCTTTAGAGACGAGATACCCCATCGCTGCTCCGCTTGTACCAACAAGGATAAGTGAGATGAGATAATTGGAAACAGGAACTTCTGGTCGTGTTTCGGTTGGTAATAATCCAATCGCTTTTAAGATGTGGAAAATTGCAATCATTGACATGAAGCCAGGGAACATTCCGAGAATCATTAAAAATTTCATAAGACCTTTGCGCGCTTTAAAACGAAGTCGGCTAAAGGTATAACTTGTAAGTAAGACGATAGTTGTGGAAATGATACTACTAAATGTCGCCACAATTAGCGTATTTGTAAACCATTTTAAGTACGGCATTTCTGCTGTAGTGAAAAGTCGTCTAAAGTTATCAAAGCCGATTTCTCGCGGGAAAAGGTAAGAAACAGGTCCAGTTGACTCAATGCGGAGTGCGTTAGCGATTAACCAAATAATCGGGAAAATCCACGCCACACACATTGCCGCTAGTAAGACATAAAGGAAAGCATCGACAACACCGCGTATCACACGTTGATTTTGCCAAAACTTAACTTTACCCTTTGGAATTCGTGAGGAGGCCGCACTAGCGTGTAAGCCTGTTGGTTGTTCAGTAACAACATCTTTTTTAACATTTTTACTCATATTATGCAAAGTCTCCTTCCGATTGTGCTGCGGATGTCCGCGAATAGAGCACTAAAGTAATAGTCGCACTGATAAGGAAGATGAAGATCCCTAGTGCGCTACCAATCGCGTACTCTTCATGTGCTCCTCCAACGGTAAGCGCGTATAGCCACGTAATTAAAATATCAGTGTGACCATACGGTACGCCAGGAATACCAGTACTTGGTCCCCCACCTGTCAGGAAGAATATAACGTTAAAGTTATTAATGTTCCCAATGAATTGGGTAATTAAGTACGGACCTGTAACAAACAAGATGTAAGGCATCGTAATTTGGAAGAATTGTCGGACAGGTCCAGCGCCGTCAATTTTCGCTGATTCATATAATTCAGTCGGAATATTCATTAAGATACCCGACGTTAATAGCATTGTGTAAGGAACCCCAACCCAAATATTTACGACAATGACCGTAATTTTAGCTAGGACTGGATCATCGAGGAATTTAATCCGTCGACTAATCCATCCCCACTGTAATAGTGTTTCATTAAGCGGTCCGTATTCTTTAAGTAATTGGTTCATTAAGAGCAAGGTAACAAATTGGGGAACGGCAATGGAAATAACAAAGATGGTTCGCCACAGTTTCTTTAATTTAATGCTCTTGCGATTAATAATCATTGCGAGAATTAATCCGAAAATATAGTTAGTAAAAGTCGCAAAGAATGCCCAGGTAAATGTCCATTTCAAGATTCTTACCATCGCACTACCAAATGTCGCATTAGTAGCGGAAGCGCCTTTTGTACTAAATAAATTTTTAAATGTGTCTAACCCAACCCAAGTAAATAATTTATTCGGCGGGGCAGTGTCGCGGTTATAGTTAGTAAACGCGAGCAAAATCATAAAGACAAGCGGTAATATCGTAAACATCGTTAATGTTATTGCCGGAAGTGAGAGCGTCGTGAAGTGGAACCTTTCATTTAATAATGACTTAAGTTCATCAGTAAATTTTGGAAGTGGGTTCTTAAATGCTTCTTCACTACCTTCACTTTTCGCAAGTTCATATTTTGCTTTTGCTTCGTTATAAGCTTTTTCTGCTTTAAAAGTGCCGCGAACTTGAACAAAGTACATAACGATGAAAAAGACGGTAATTAAAATTGTTGCGACCGAGAATAACATAATTAAGAGCGAGTTATCTTTAAAGATAGGTTTCTCATATGTAATAAAATCTGGGTCACAATCTTCAATAGGAGCACCTGGTGGCCAAGTACATTCCGCCATATATTCAACCGCAACTTCTCCGAGTGTTCTAAATTTAATTAACCATGCTAGTCCTCCTCCTGGGACGAACATGAAAATGAAATACGCTACTTGGATTAAAAGATAAATAATGCCTTTTATTGGACGGCCCATTGACATTTGTCCACTTCCCATTATGAAGTGCGAGAGTTTAGTGCGCCATCCTCCTTTGACAAAGTGTGTGTAAACTGATACAAAAAAGTTTTTAATCATTTTCCATAAATTAACGAAAGTGTTTTTAATGGCAATTCCTGTATCAATAAAAAAATTGACGATTCCTTTGCCTAAACGCACAAAGAAACCACCAATTGTGGACAAGAAATCTTTAAACCAAGTGCCAGCCGTACGTGAGTGGGCCGATTTGACTTTTTTATCACTTGTTTCCATATTTTATGGCCTCATTTCTAGAAAGATAGGAGAGCCAGCGATGAACTGGCTCCCAAAATTAATTAAAAATTAATCGATTATATGTGTTTAATAATTTTATATTATTTTGTTAAGGCATCCACAAAGGCATCAAGTGTTGCTTGAAGTGTTTGTGGTGATTCTTCACTTGCTGGACCCTTCCATAAGAAGTTACCAACGATAGCAGCATTGTCCCAGAATTTGGAGCCAACTGATTTTGCTTGTGAAATAGCATATGGTGCTTGGGCACCAAGTGCTTTAAGGGTAACATGGTCGGCTAAGAGTTCTTCGTCCGCAAGTAAGTTTTTGTTTGATGGACCCCATCCGTTTGTTTCAAAACGATAGCGTTGGGCGGCTTCGTCAGTAATGTAGTCGGCAAAGGCAAGTGCCCATCCGAGGTTATTACTAGAAGATTTAACACCAACTAATTTGGAACCAGCAAAGGAACCCCATTGTACGGTTGTTCCGTTTGCACTCTTAAATGTTGGGAGCTTAGCGGCACCAAGGTTTTCACCTAATTTTTCTTTTAAGAGTTCGGTATTCCACACACCAGTAACAGCAGCGATAACTTTGTTACCATTGGCATCACTTAAGTCGTCAAGTGCAGCACCGTTAAAGTCAACTGATTTAAATCCGTTGTCTACTCTTGGTTTTAAGAGATTGCTAACACCTTGTAAGGCGTCAACTGCTTCAGCACTGTTGAAGTTAGTGGTATGAAGTTTTGTAATTGGATTATAAGTGATATCACAGAGATATTGAATGAAGGAAGTTGCATAATACCCATTACCCATATCAACGACAAATTGATGTTCGGCAGTAGTTTTCGCCATAATTCCTTCTAAAGTTTCGACGTCGGTTTCTGTTAAGAATGCCTTATTGTAAATAAGCATATAGCCGTTGTCATTTGTAACAGGGAATGCATAAAGTTCATCGTCCACTGCTGAACTTGCGTTTTCGGCAGCACTAGCAATGTCACGCTCTTTAACTTTATTCGCATAACCTTTTGGTAATTTTGCGATAACTTCACGAGCTTGCATTGTTGGAAGTTGGTCATCTGCGAAGAAAAATACGTCAGCAGCAGTACTTACGTCTTGAAGGACGTTTGTTGCGGCATCAGCTTCTCCAACGTCAGCGTAACTAATTGAGAAGTTAATTTCTGGATGCTTCTCTTGGAATTCAGCAGCGTGTTTGTGATAGAGTGGTTCTTCAGCACTTGAGCCCCACACTGATAGACGGACACGCTCCTTTGATCCGCCTCCACTCGTTGTTGTTGTTTGGCTTGTTGTTCCTTGACTAACATCACCACTGACATCAGCGCTACTGCCACCATTACAGCCGGCAAGTAAAAGCAAACCTGCAACAAGTAAAGCGATACGTTTTTGTTTAAACATAAATTCTCCTTTCTCATTGTTTTGTGGGAGAGCCTAAAAATGCTAACGATAGTTAAGCTCTGCCAATATTTAAGTTTAGACATAATCATTATAGTAATTATTTTATATTTTGACAAATGATAAATGTATATAATTTGGAAACCTTTTGATTTTAATCAAAAAAAGCTCCTGTTAGCGGAGCTTTTTCTCGAATTTTGTTGATTATTACTTGAGTTCGATACGTTTATTTAATTCAGCGCTCGGTAATTCGGCAGCCTCTGCTTCGGTATCAACTTTGAAGAAAGCGACTTTGTCAAAGTCAATTACTAAGTCAAGTTTTGTCCCAATGTGGATTGCATTAGCGGGATCGACGAGTAATTTCGAAATAATTTTTTGACCGAATAATTTGGAGTGAACGATATATTCGTTACCAAGTAATTCAGCGATTTCAACAGTGAAGTTTTGTTTAAAGTCAGCGTATTCGCGGCCACCTTCGCTTGTGGCATAGTTGACATTTTCTGGACGGACGCCAAAGACGACTTCCTTCCCAACATAACCCTTAAGTTTTTTCGCTAAACTAGCAGGAATTGGTAATTTACCATCAACGACACGTTCTTTAACACTGACGAGTTCGACTTTATCTTCGCCATCTTCAGTTTCTTCTTCGCGTTCTTCATAATGAACGAATTCAAGATGGTCTTTTTGCACAACAACATTAAAGAAGTTCATCGGTGGGGAACCAATGAAACTAGCGACGAATAAGTTCGCTGGATTATGATAAATTTCAATTGGTGAACCAACTTGTTGGATGAATCCGTCTTTCATAACAACGATACGTGAGGCCATTGTCATTGCTTCGGTTTGGTCGTGAGTAACATAAATTGTTGTACTACCTAATGTTTCGTGAATTCTAATAATTTCTGAACGCATTTGCACACGAAGTTTCGCGTCTAAGTTTGATAAAGGTTCGTCCATTAATACAACTTCAGTTTGACGAACAATTGCACGTCCTAAAGCAACCCGTTGTCTTTCACCACCAGAGAGCGCACGTGGTTTTCTTTGGAGATAATGTTCGATTTCAAGAATCCTTGCTGCTTCATGAACACGGCGTTTGATTTCATCTTTTGGGAGACGTTGGACTTTTAGTCCAAATGCCATGTTGTCAAACACAGTCATATGCGGATAAAGTGCATAGCTTTGGAAAACCATTGCAATTCCGCGGTCTTTCGGGGGTAAGTCATTAACGAGCACTCCGTCAATGTAAAGTTCCCCATCGGTAATATCTTCTAACCCAGCAATCATCCGTAAAGTTGTGGACTTACCACAGCCTGATGGACCAACAAAAACAATAAATTCTTTTTCACCGATTTCTAGGTTAAAATCACTAACCGAAAAGTTTTTGTTACCTTCGTAACGTTTGTAAATGCCTGATAATTTTACTTTGGCCATAATAAAACTCCTTCTTCAATTAATTTAATCATAGCACACATTTTTAAATTTGTGCCAATCGATGTTATATTTAAAATTTTCATAACCAAGAAGAAGATTAATTAAAGACACTAAGAACCTTTGGAATGTCTTGTTTTTTCCCAAAAACAAAAATTTCGTCACCTGGTTCTAATATCGTATCTTTTGTTGGAACATAGAGCACTTTATTGCGCTCGATTAACAATATATTTATTTTATAGCGGGTACGTGAGTCAAGGTTGATAATTGGAAGTGGTTCAAAGTCATCACTTATTTTAACTTCGTAAACATCGTAATCGCGCCGGACATTGAAATAATCAAGAACATTACCGGCTGCTATTTTATTAGCGATTCTTTCCGCTGCGATATCAAGTGGCATAACGATATTAGTCGCACCAACTAATGTTAAAACCTCTGCGTAATCTTCTTCGTCAGCACGAGCGGTAATTTCTTTAATGCCTAATTCTTTTAATTTGATGACTGAAATAATGCTAGTAGTTAAGTTGATTCTTTCATTTTGTCCTATCGCGACAATTGCATGATCAACATTAGCGATACCAGCAGCTCTTAAAGACTCAATACTAGTGGAATCAGCAATAAAAACATTTTGAATAAAGTCGCCGGCCTTACGGACTTGCTCTTCGTCCATATCAATAGCGACTAATTCAACATCTAACTTGCTAAAAGCTTCTACTAAACTTAAGCCAAATCTACTTAAACCAATAATTGCAATACTTTTCATAAATATATTTTAACCTATAATTATTTTTTCTTCTAAATAATCTACTGGATGCGCTCCAATTTTATACCAGTCGCGATTCATCAGTGACATAATTGTTAGCGGACCAACNCTTCCTGCAAACATAAGTACAATTAAAACGACTTTGCTAGCGCTGCTTAGTGTCGCCGTAGTTCCGANTGATAAGCCCACATTAGACAATGCAGATACAGTTTCAAAAAGAGCTCGTCCAATAGTTAAATTATCAAAGAATAAGATTAGCGCGGCCCCTATTACAACGCCGGTTAATGCGGTAAACAGCAGCAAAAACGCCTTATTTTTTGATTCTTGGTCAATAACACGGTTATAAGTTGTAGTAGGTTTCCCAAGTCCGTAGCTAATCATACTTTTTGTAAGAGTATAAAAAGTTGTTGTCTTTATACCCCCAGCAGTGGAACTAGGTGAACCGCCGATAAACATTAAACAAATAAGCATTAATAAACTTAAACTATGGAAATTTACTAATTTTTCAGCAGCAAAACCAGCGGTTCTCGCGCTCACGCTCATAAAGAAAGCAGTAAGCCAACTTGTCGATTCACCGCCAATTTGCGCAAGTTTGATGACTAAAGTACCAACTATCCATAAGAAAATGTTAACTTTAATTACTATTTTTGTATGGATGCTTAATTTCTTAATTGAACGTTTTGTAAATATATCTTGGATAGCAATAAAGCCAAGACCACCAATCATAATCATCAGTGCAGTATTGATTAGTAAGAGAATATTATCTTGATAATTTATTAAAGAGCTATCCCCTAATATGTCAAAACCTGAATTGTTAAATGACGCTATGGCGTGAAAAGCACTTATACCAATCGCTTTTGGCAAAGGAAATAACGGGATAAAAACGGCTAGATTAATAAGAAAACCGATAAATTCAACAATGAGTGTAAATATGACAATTTTCTTAATTAGATTAACAACACCCGCCATACTTGGTGAGTTAAGATTTGTTTGTAAAAGAACACGATTAGAAATCCCAATTTTCATCCCAATTAAAATCATCACAAACACACTTAAAGTGATGACGCCAAGCCCACCTATTTGTGTTAATAGTGCAATTACAACTTTACCAAATACTGAAAATGTAGTGGATAAATTATGAATGGGTGACAAACCTGTAATTGTAACCGCAGAAGTAGAAATAAAGAAAGTATCCAAAAATGAGAGTGTTACTCCTTCTTGCTTCGCAAACGGTAATGAAAGTAACAAGGCACCAATAATAATTACACTTAAAAAAGAAAGCACAATAATTAGATATGGTGACATTTTCTTTTTAATACCTGGTTTTAATTTCTTTTCTTTTTTATTCATATTTTATATTTTATGCTTTTATTCATGAAAGTGTTAAAGATAACACTAAATAAAATATCGCCCTTCTTTGTTACTTAAGGATAAATGGTATAATTTAAATGTTAATTTAATAAGAAGATTGGAGTTAATGATGAAAAAAAGATTAATGACCTTGCCACTTATTATGTTATTACTAAGTGGTCTAAAATCCCCGATATCAAACATTGAAAAACTTAATGCAGCAACACCGATGCCGACGACGATTGTTTTCGAAAATAACACTGACGCGGAAGTAAGTGCATATTACACTGGTGTTGAAGGAAAAACGGGAGACGAATTACTTGAATTTCTCTACTCTGTTATTAAAGATCATAATGAGTATGACTATGAGAATAATACGCATCGATATATTTATAAAATCATTGATCGTAATTGGGAATTAGATGCAATTGATACCGTATCACCAGCGAATTTAGAAAATTTTGACTATGTCAATGACAATGGATTCATTCATAAATTATACGCTGACTATAATGATGATATTAATACTGCTGATCGCTTTAAAAATGAAGGTGCGAGTCGTGTTAGTTTTGATAGAGAACATATTTGGCCGCAATCTTTAGGTGCCTTTGGTCGCACTGGTGGGGCGGGAAGTGACTTCCACTCACTATGGCCAAGTGATGTTAAGGCTAATCAACAAGCGCATAGTAATAATAATTATGGGGTTCCAACCTCTAATATTACTAATTATCAAAGTGACCACGATACTTATGTTGGCCGCAACGGAAATATTGAAGGTTATACATCAAAAGTGTTTGAACCACTTGATGAATATAAAGGTGATATTGCTCGCGCTATGTTTTATATGCCAGCGCGTTATTATGAATATATTGATAAACTACATCCAAAACTAGAACTAGTAAACGGTTCTCCTGCTGCAAGAGAAGCTAGTGCGACACTAACCGGCCAAGCTGGTTGTCTTGAAACATTACTGCAATGGCACGAAGAAGATCCTGTTAGTGAATATGAAATTAGAAGAAACAACTTAATCGCTAATAACTATCAAGGTAACAGAAATCCGTTTATTGATTACCCGCAATGGGCACGGATTGCTTATGATGAAGGTTACATTGGCACAGGAGCGACAAACGCATTAGGACTTTCTAGTGCTGCGGGTTTACGCGATCCTTTTGAAGATGTTGCCTTAAAGAGTATTTCAATTGATACGACAAATGTTAAAAAAGAATATGCATTAAATGAAGGTTATGACCCAACAGGACTAGTTGTAACCGCTCATTATGAAAATGGTGGCAAACGAAAAGTTGCAGATTTCACTACTAGTATGGCTAAAGGCGAACCTTTAACCAAAGGTGGAACAAAAACCATAACTGTTAGTGTCACTCATGAAGGGGTAACAAAGACTGCAAGTTATAATATTGAAGTCAAAGAACCGCTACCAATCTATGTTTATATCGGTGTAGCAGCAGTAGTTCTTTTAATAATTATCATTTATATCTTTAGCGCGAAGTCTAAAAAAGCAAAGAAAAAGCGTGCTTCTAATGTTAAAAAAGTAATTAAAAAAGCAACTAAATCAACCTCTTCAACGAAGAACAACAGTAAAAGAAAAACAACAAAAACAAAGAAAAAATAACTAATAACATTTATCTTAAATTAGGCGTATTTTACGACAAAACANGCCTTTTTTATTATTTATGGACTTTTTTACTGTTAGTGCT